>Ga0116159_1000321_pt1 | contig 56616 bp, 67 predicted proteins | sample AD_JPNAS1_MetaG_FD_89878 | JGI IMG/M metagenome (GOLD analysis project Ga0116159, IMG submission 89878) | Active sludge microbial communities of municipal wastewater-treating anaerobic digesters from Japan - AD_JPNAS1_MetaG | ecosystem: Engineered > Bioreactor > Anaerobic > Digestate | place...
ACTTAGACCCTTCTGAAATAAAATTTGTTTTATTGCATGAGGTTCATGAAAGGAATTTGATGAGTAAAGGAATGGGTTATGAGAAGGCTCATAAATCTTCTAGTGAAATAGAATATTATTGTAGAAAACATCCAGAAAAACTTGATAAATACTTAATGAAAGAATTTAAGAAAGCTAAGAAGATTAAGGAATAATATGCCAAGAGATAGATTTGTTCAAAGAAAAAATGCAGTGCTTTCAAAAATAGATAGGTCTTCTGCAGGAGAATGGGACGATAAGATTAAAAAGTTATGTGAAAAGATAAATAAAACTTCTGATTTCTATACTACTAGTAGTTGTTCTGGAAGAGTTATTTTAATGATATCTAAAGATAAAAAAGGAAAAGATTTGTTTTTGAAAATATGGCATGAGAAAGTGTATTTTGATGATTTTAAAGAAATTTTGAATTCATTGTTAAATAAAAATGATATTATTAAGTTTAAGTTAGAGCCCCCTATCTTACATATTGCTTGTAGGGATTTAAAAAAAGCAACATATATTTTGGAGAAAGCAAAATTTCTTGGTTTTAAAAGAAGCAGTATTCTTACTTTTGACAGAAATATAGTTGTGGAGATAAATAGCAGTGAGAGATTTGAGTTTCCTATAATTAAAAATAATAAAATACTTGTAGACGATGAATTTTTGAAACTTGTTCTTAGTATGTCTAATTATAAGATGGAAAGAGGATGGGAGAAAATTAAAAGATTAGAAAAAGCAATTTAATTTATATTTTATTTAAGATTTGTTTTATTGAAAATATATTGTATTTTTCTCATTTTATAGTAATGTTATCTATTTTTTATTTCCATAATTCTTATAAATAGAGGTTGCTACTTTTTTATATGAAAATCTGCTTAGTGGGTTTATATAGAGTTGAAAGGAGGATAAAAAAGAGATGGTTTTAGATTTTGCAAAAGAAGCAATAGCAAATACTGCTACACACAGCATTAACTTTGATGAATTAAAAGCTGGAAAAGCTAACATAAAAGTTATTGGTTGCGGAGGTATGGGTAGTAACGCTGTAACTTGGCTTTTTAATAAAGGTATAAATGGTGCTACAATCTATGCTTGTAATACAGATGCTCTTCATCTAAGTGTAACTAAGGCTGACGAGAAAATCCTTATTGGTAAGGAATTGACAAGAGGTCTTGGTGCAGGTGGAAAACCAAAAATAGGTAGAGAAGCTGCTAAAGAAGCTTTGTCTGAACTTAAGAGGGCAGTAGGAAGTGCAGATATGGTTTTTGTATTGGCTGGTATGGGTGGTGGAACAGGAACTGGTTCTGCTCCAGTTGTATCCCAGATAGCTAAGGAATCAGGTGCAGTTGTTATCGGTGTTATAACAATGCCATTTGAATCTGAAAAAGCTAGAATTGATAAGGCAGAATTTGGATTGCAAGAATTAAGAGAAGTTACTGATACTTGTATTGTATTAGATAATAACAGACTCGTTGATATCGCAGGTCAATTACCAATTGAGCAAGCATTTGCAGTTGCAAATGAGCTTGTATCTACTATGATTAAGGGTATTGTTGAAACAATTACATTGCCTTCATTAATTAATCTTGATTATGCTGATGTTTCAGCAATAATGAAGAATGGTGGAGTATCAGTTATTGGTATTGGTGAAAGCGACTCTCAGGATAAAGTTAATGAAGCAGTTAGGCAAGCCCTTACTCATCCTCTACTTGATGTGGATTACAGAGGTGCTAGCGGAGCATTGATTCATATAACTTGTGGACCTGATTTGAAATTAGAAGAGTTTGATCTTATTGGTAGAACAGTTTCAGAAAACTTAGGTACAGAAGCTCAGGTTATTATTGGTGCAAGAATTAGTAAAGATTTCTCTGGAAGAGTTAGAGTTATCACAATAATGACCGGAGTCAAGTCTCCATATGTCCTTGGAAAGGATATTGAAGAACACTATTCTTCGTCTCCTTCGAGGGAAATTAGTGACTTGGGTATAGAGGTTTGGAGATAAACTTTGATTAATTTTTAATTTATTTTTTTATTTTCTTGAGGGGATTTTCCCCTCATAATGTTTTTTAATAGTTTTATTGTATTTTTAAGAAGAATAGTTGTTATAAACTAATTTTTCTATTAATGTTTATGGGAAAGAACCTTATTGAAAATTTGTCTAAGATTCTTGAACTTGATTCTTGTAAGGCAAGCATATGTGCAATAAAAGGAATAACTGTTATTAATGATAATAATTTTGTTTTAGAAAAAAGGGGTTTAATTAGAGATTATCGAAAGACAACTGGAGATTATAGAACTGGATGGTTTAAAAGTTTATTTACAGGAAAATTAGAATTAACTGGGAAGCAGATAGAAAATTATCAGTATGAATATTCAAAAGATATAAGAAATTATAATTTTAGAAATGTTTTTATGGAGGATGTAGATTAAGCAGATTAAGCGCTTAACTTAGATTCTTCTTCCATTCTTTTGTTATCATATCTGTTAAAGTATAAAATGCTGTCTAATTCAATATATCTCTTTTCTTTTGGTTTTTCATATGGATAACCTATTGGGAACATTGCTTCAACATCTATTTCATCTGGAACATCCAATATATCTTTAACTTGTTCATCTACAAAATGCCCTACCCAACATGTTGCTAATTTGCATTCTGTTAATTTTAAAAGTAAATTTTGTATTGCTGCACCTGCTTGCTGTTTAAGATATTTGCTTCCTCTTTCACCATAAGCTGTTTCAGTTCTTCCAGGAGTTGTACAAACAACTATAACATATTTTGCTTTAGTGATGAAATTTTGTTGTGCTGCTTCTGCGAGTTTTTGTATTTTTTCTCCATCTTCAACTAAAATAAATTTCAAAGAAAAATTGTTTCCTGCCATTGGAGCATATCTTGTGCTATCAATACATTCAATTATCTCTCTCCAGTCAGGTTTAGAAGATTTGAATTTCCTTATACTTCTTCTTGCCTTGATTAATCTTTCAACACCCATATTTAAATTAAGAGAGTGTAGTTTAAAAATTATTCTTATTTTTATTTATTGGAAGATTATCTCTCCTCCACCAATAACTTTGTCTTTTTCATATATTACTACTGCTTGTCCCTCACTTACTCCTGTTATTGCTTCATTTAAGGTTATTTGAAATTGCTTTGTTTTTTTGTTATAATGAAAGATACTAGGAAGTAATTCCCCTACATGACGTATTCTTGAGAAAACTTTTGTTGGCTTATTTTGAAATGTTTCTTTTTTATTTGAAATTAAATGTAAATTTTTTATTATTATGTTTTTTCTAAAATTTAAGGGATGATTTTCAGGAGCTGCAGTGATTGTATTTGTTTTTACATCTTTTTTTGCAACATACCATTTGGAGGGTTTATTTTTATTTCCCCTGTCTATTTCAAATCCATATCTTGGGCCTAATCTCTGTCCTATAGTATAATAATAAATTCCATCATGTTCTCCAATAATCTTTCCATCAGGGTTAAGAATCTTTCCTTTTTTTGGTTTTATTTTCTTTTGCAGGAATTTTTTTAGGTTTACTTTTCCTACAAAACATATTCCAACAGTTCCTTTTTTGTTATAATTTGGAAAATTGTTTTCTTTTGCAATTTCTCTTACTTTTTCTTTAGTATATTCTCCAACTGGAAATAAACAGTGTGAGAGTTCTTCTTGGGTTATTTTGTAAAGAAAATAAGATTGGTCTTTTGTTTCGTCTTTTCCTCTTAGAAGTTCATACATATCTTTTTTATCTTTGTTTTTACTTTTTTTAACTCTAGCATAATGTCCTGTTGCAATTAAGTTTATTTTTCTTTTTTGAGCTTCTTTTAAAAGGAGAGGGAATTTTATTTTTTGATTGCAATCAATATCTGGATTAGGAGTAATACCTTTTTTGTATTTATCAAACATTTTATTGATAACTTCTTTTTTGTATTGCTTTTCAAAGTCTAATGTGATAAGAGGAATATTTAATTTAGATGCTATTTTTAATGCCATTTTTCTTTCACTTCTCCAAGCACATCTTCCTGTTAAAGGGTCTTTTGTGTCAGACCAATTTTTCATGAAGGCCCCTATTACTTCATATCCTTGTTTTTTAAGAAGAAGAGCTGCAACACTTGAATCTACTCCACCTGACATTGCTACTAAAACTTTTTCTTTCATAAAATAATGAGTAATTGTATATTTAAAAATAAAGCGACCCGGGCAGGACTCGAACCTGCGACTTCACGGTTAACAGCCGTGCGCTCTAACCAACTGAGCTACCAGGTCATTTTTATAAAAGATTTAGCTTAGAACCTTATTTAAAATTATTGTTTGTTGATTTTTTTATTTTTTCCTGTGCTTTTTGCTTCTTTTAATCCTAAATCTAGGAGGGGTTCTGAATGTCCGTGTTTTTCTAAATAAGAATATACATTAGAGTGTTTTGTTCCTTTAATTAAGAGTTTACAAGCTTCTTCTGCATTTCTTATACATTCTGCTTCTCCTATTATTCCTAATTTATTTCCAGAAAGTTCAATATGACAGTTGCTTAGGGTTGAAATGGTTTTTAATGCTTTTCCATCTTTTCCTATTATCCTTCCTCTTACTCTTTCAAAATCTTTTTGATTAGTGTATTCTTTTATATTTAAAATTTCAAATAAAAATTCTTCTTTTTTAATTGAAAGTGCACTTGATATTGGGAAACCAAAGTCAATAGCTTCTATTACTTTTTCTGCAATGTATTCTTCTTCAGGTTCACCAATTATTGTTATTTCTTTTCCAATTATATTTAGTTTTACATCTAATTCTTTTTCTAAATTTGCCTTATTTTTTATTATCCTTATTACCTTTTCAGAGATTATCTTTTTCATGTTTTATTAAGAGAGTTTTTTATAGTATTTAACAATAACCCCCTTGACAGCATCCTTGTATAGTTTGGTATATTTCATATTTGTCCCCATCTTCTATTTTAGTAGGGTTTTCAGAAATTTTAACATAACTCATGTTATATGTATTAGGATTTATTGGTGTTACAAAGTCATATATCATTAAACATTCGTTTTTCATATTTTGATTTTCTGGGAATCTTACATAATGTCTATAAAAGTCAATTACTGTTTTGTCCTTTGGTAAATCATCACTATCAAAAAGCATACGTCCATCTGGTCTTGGCCAATAAGAATTAACATACCCTGTATTTTCAATAGGTTCAACAAATACCTCACACATATTAGATGTATTACATACTTCTCCATTTTGTTCATTACATTCTCCACAGCTTGAGTGACATGTAGGGTCTAATCCACAATTTTGTGTTGGTCCACATGTAGGAACACAAACATCACAAGTCCAAGTGTTTTCATTACATACTTCTCCGTTTTGTTCATTACATGTTCCACAGAAATTTTCTCCACATCCTGGTTTTGCTGGAGCAGGACCACATTGTCTTGTTCCACAATCAGATGGGTCACAATCTGGTTGGCATGTTCCTTGGTAATTATGATGTCCTATCTCACAACAAATTCCATAATCACATAAAAGAGGAGAAGAACATGTACCACAACTTCCACAGTTATTTTCTGAGGGCCCACATTCTAATACATATCCTGCTGCTCCACGAATACAATCTGGAGTACAATCATCATCCTCTCCTGTCCCACTTCCTGCTCCTCTATAATCTGGTTCATAATGGGTGTCTCCTATGTTCCCTATTACTTTTTTTCCTGATTCTGTTAAGAATATAGGTGCTACAGATATACTAACTATTGAACCATTATAATCAAGTTCAAATAATTTTACTTCTAACTGTTTTATACTTTCATTTTTTTCAAAAACATAAGATTCTCCATTCTTATTTGTTATAGAAAATATTAATCCTACTATTTCTCCTTCTCCTGGATTTCTCCTAACTTTTACTTTTGTTGAAATTATATTTCCTGTAGCAGGGTTTTTTGGCTGTGTCACAGAAATTATTTCTAAATCTACTGTAGTTGATTCAAAAGCAACCAACTCTGAATTTTTACTTATTACCTTTTTTACAACTACCCAGATTATTCCTGCTGCAACAAGAACTAGAAGAATTATTAAAAGAGTTGCAATAACTGTAGAGAGTCCTTTTTTATCTCCTCTTTTCATAATTTTAAATAGAAATTTAGGTTAATAAATATTGAGTTTGGTATATTTTAGTAATATTGGAACCTTAGAATTCTTTTTCTTCTGTTTTCAGATATCCATTTCTTTTAAGCCATTCAATTTGATTTGAGGGATATTTGAAGATTACGTCTCCTTTAGATTTATCTAATTCCCAGGGCTCAACAAGGACTGTATCTCCTGGTCTAAGCCATAGTTTTCTTTTTAATCTTCCAGGAACACGAGAATTTCTTGTTTTTCCATCAAGACATTTAACCTTCATTTTATTTCCTCCAAGTCTTTCTTCAATAATACCTATAACTTCTTCTCCTCTTGGTATTTTTGCTCTTGCTATCTTTATTTCTTCAGAATTTTCATTCTCATTAACTTCATTTTCTTCTTCTGAGAATTCTTGGTTATTTTCTTTAAATTTGTCTGTCATATTTTAGATAAAAGATTATGTTTTATAAATATATAGTTTAAATTAAGAGAATATTTATAATCTATTTGTTGTTTTTAATAAAACTTATTGGAGATGTTTGTATGAGTGCGGATTATAATAAAAACGATTTGGAATTTAGAGCTAAATATTTATTGAAGACAAAAATTAAGGGAAAGGATAAGATAAATTTAGATATTTTGAAAGGTAATATTCATGAAATCAATTATCTTGTAAGAGAAGGATATCTTGTAGAAAAAGGAGATACTGTGGGTTCTTTTCATTATGAACTTACAAATAAAGGTAATTGCTTTATTTCTATATGTAAAAAATTTAAATAAATTTTAAATTAAAGATTTGTATTGCTGTTAACTATATTATATAAGTACTAATGCAAAAGGTATCCCATCTATTTTTCCTATACCTTGTTTTGTTATTATACCTGTTTCTAGTGCTATTTTTATTGATTTTTCTCCCACAATATTAAAAGTGGAATCTTCGAGTTTCATTTCTTTCATTATTTTAGAGACTTCTTCTGTGGAAGCTTCTCTTCCTTTAAAGAAATTTTCTTTAACATCTAATTGAAAATTACCCTCTTCAAATTTTTTTCCTATTAATTCTTTATCGCAAATAGCTACTACATCCCTGTAGGATTTTATTACGTTTACAAACATTTTTAGTAACCTTTTTTTGCTTTACCATCTTTTATGGCTTTTTCTGCTTTTTCTGCAGACATCATAGCACACATAATAGTTCCACAATCAGGACATTTTCCTTTTGCCATAAATCCACCTTTAGCAGTTCGAGTCATTACAGCTTCTTTCATTTTTTGTCCTTTCTTTTTACACTTTACACAATAAGCTTCAACCATTTTTTACCTCCCTTTTTAATTTAATTGGGACAGGGTTTTCAAGAAATTTTGTTTTATAAATATTTAGATTTTATTTTTTTAATATTTTTTATATTTTTTCTCTAACAGGATGCTTTGCACCACATGCTAAACATTGCATAAAACTTAATCTATTTTCTTTTTTTAATTCTGTATCTGGTTTTCCACACTCCTTACAGATTACAAATTCCTTAACATATCTATCTATTTTTGCATTTATTTTAGAACTTGCTATTTTATTGTTAAGAATTAATCTTTCTCCTTCTCTCTGTCCTGATGTTGCAAGTTCTTTAAGAATAAATTTTTGAAAATGTTCTGGATTTCTTCTTATGTATGATGCAATTATTAAGAAATTTGTCAGTATAGTTTTTTTCCCTTCTATATGTCCTTCTATTACTGGTACTTCAAATCTATCTGATTTGCCTTCTACAACTTTAACTTTTTTATATGCTTCATCAAGAAGTTTTTCATAGTCTGTCATTAATTTCTAAAAAGGAATGTCTTTATAAGGATTTTGATGAGTAATTAACCTAAATATCTTACTTTTCCAGGGCGGGGTTCAAAGATTATTCCTTCTTCAAGGAATTTTTTTATTTCTTGGTTTATTATATCTGGAGAGGTTTCTTTTAATTTTAGAATTATTTGCTCTTTCTCAATTCCCCCATTTTCTTCAGCTTCTTTGATTAAATTTATTATACTATCTTTTATTGCAACAATCTTGCTTCTTTCCATTGGGGGTGCTTTTTTCATAGAATCTCCTCCTTTTTCAAGCTCTAATTTTCTTACAAGAAGGTATTTTGTGTTTTGTTCTTTTATTATTTCAGGTTGAATGTATGTTTCATTGTTCCAGTGCCTTAATGTACCAATAACTAAAACAGTTAATCCTTGATTTATTTCTTTGAATTTTTCTATATCATCTCCAAATACTTTAAGACTAATTTGTCCTGAACCATCATCAAGCTTAAAGAAGATATATTTTCTTTCCCCATCACTTTCGTATTTATCTACTATATTTCCTATTATATTTACACGCACTATTCTTTTATCTCCTAATTCTAAAAAAGAAAATCTTTCATTATCTATAATTGGTTTTCCAAGAAGGATATCCCCTATTTTTAGTTTATATGCAATGTTTCTTTTAAATTGTCCTTCTTCTGCCATCTTTTTATGCTCTCTAAAAATTTTTGAGTGTTTATAAGTTTTTATGGGTTAGAAAACCCCAATATATCCTTTTTTAGGTCTGTAAATTTCATTGTCTTTTACAAGCCTACCTATTATATCTTCCAATTCACTTTTTTCCATTTTTCCTTGAAGCTCTTTTTCAATTTCTTCATAAGGAATCATTTTACCCATTTTACTTTCAAGAGCAGTTATTACTTCTTTTACCATAAATATTCTGTTTCTTTGTGATGAAGAAAATTTTCCTGAAATTCTATCTATGTCAAAAGTTTTTGATTCATAGTCATATCCTACTTGCATTAAGTAATATTTCATTAATTCTATTGCTTCTTTTGCATCCTCTTTTGAAACTTCTTCACTTAACCTTAATCTTGCCGATGCTTCAGACATTCTTACTAATGCTTGCAATTGTCTTGCCGAGATTGGAATCGGACGCATCGCGCTTTCAGACATTACTGGCTTGTTTCTTAGTTCAACATAAAATTTTTTTAGTTCTTCAACTGCTTCTGTGCTTAATACTGGATTTACTTTTTGTTTTGCATATGCTACATATTTTCTCAATAAATTTGAATCAATTAAAACTTCTTTTGTTTCTTTTTGATGTTCTCTTAATACATGTGCTGCAATTTTTTCGTCTTTGTTTTTGTCAGGTAAATCTCTTAGTGTGAAAATTATATCAAACCTATTTATAAGGGTTGGAGGTAAATCTATTTGTTGAGGAATAGGCATGAATGGGTCAAATCTTCCAAATTTTGGATTTGCAGCAGCAAGAACAGATGTTTGTGCTTTCAATGAAGCTTGAACATTTGCCTTTGAAATAGTCACTGTTTGTTGTTCCATAGCCTCGTGCATGGCACTTCTATCTTGAGGGTCCATTTTTTCTAATTCATCAATACAAACCAATCCTTTATTTGCTAAAACCATTGCTCCTGCTTCTAGACTCCATCCTTTCAGATATTCATCTCTTACAACAGTTGCTGTAAGTCCTGCTCCTGAAGCAGATTTACCAACAACATATCTTCCTTTTGGAGAGATATTTGCCATGAAAACCAGAGTTACGCTTTTTGCTACACCTGGGTCTCCTATTAAAAGAATATGAATATCTCCTCTTGATTTTGAACCATCAGACATTTGTTTTTGAACTCCTCCAAATAACTGAAGAATTAATGCTTTCTTTATTTCTTCATAACCCCAAACACTTGGAGCAATACTCTTTGCTAAATTTTCAAATATTTTAGGATCTTCAGATAATTCGTGAATTTGCCTTTCATCTTCATCAGTTATGTCTAATTCTTCAAAGGTTTCTTCCATAGGAATAATGTTGTTTACTTCAACTGCTAATTCAAACCTTGTTGATAATCCTCCTGTTGAGAGAGGAACAGGAACTTCTTTTAAAATTCCAATAACTTTTACTTTTGCTCCTGGAGTTGTTTTATCTTCCATTTTTGGTTCAACTAAATCTTCTTTTACAAACACATTCATTCTTTTTGGTTGTTCTCCTCCAGAAAGAGATTCAGGAGATTCTTCAATTACTAATCTTTGAGTATCAACCATATCTTTGGAGATTAATCTGAATCCTCCTCTTCTTCCACATGAACATCTTGTAGGTTCTCTGAATTTTTTTTCTATTTGTAATACAGAGATAATTGTTCCACAACTTGGACATTCAAATTTAGCATTTACAACTTGAGGACGCACATCTGAAGCTTGTCTGATTATTCCTTCAAGAATTACTAATTCATTTAAGTGTTTTGAACGTATGTTTCTTATTTTTATTTGATGTGTTTCAGAGAGGTTTTTTAAACGGACTCTCGCATTTTTAACTAATCCTAGTTCTTCTACAGCTAATTCTATTATGCTTAAAGTTTCTTCAGGATTAACTATTATTTCATCAGAAAGTCTTGTTGAGAATTCTGTAAGTTTCATAAAATCTACTAAAACCACGTTTGTTTTTTTACGTATAGATTCTCCTAAATCTTCTTTATTTACATTAAAGAAATTTTTTGCTTCAATAATTAATTCTTCTGATTTAGGTCTCTTTTTTTGTCCCTCTTCTGGATTACTTGCTGCAGAATAATCTTCTTCTGAATAATTAGTACCATCTCCCATTAATTTTAGATAGAAAGGGGTTTTTTATAAATTTGTGTGTAATATAAAGTGTATTCTTTATTTGTAGTTTTTTAAAGCAGCTTTAACGTTTTTTAGAAGTTGGTCCATACTATCTTCTAACTGTTGCCTGTTTTTTGTACCAGTACATACTAACTTTCCATTTGAGAAAAGCAGGAATGTTGCTGTGGGCTCAATTAGTTTGTAAACTAGACCTGGAAACTGTTCAGGTTCATATTCTGTGTTTTCCATTTCTAATGCCAAAAAATTAAGATTTAATTTTAATTCAATGCTTCCAGATGCAACTATATTTTGAACAGTTATTTTTGGTTTTCCTGTAATATTGACACTTATTTTCTTAAGTTGTTTTATTACAGCATCTATAACTTCTCTTACTTGGGTTAAAGATTTTGTACCTGTGCAAACTAAATTTCCTGAAGAGAAAACTAAAACTGCAGATTTAGGTTCTTTAATTCTTAATACTAGTCCTGGGAATGTTTCTGGATTATATTCTGTGTTTGGTTGTGTTCTTGCAAGTTTTGTTAAAGGAACAGGTTTTCCTAAAGAAGCAGTTGCTACAATATTTTGTATTTTGTAATTGCTTTGTTTTTGTGCCATTTTAATGATTTATAAAGAGAAAATGGGTTTATAAAGGTTTTTAAAGAGTTCGTCGAGAGGTTTTTAGTTTATTTAGGCCAGTATTTATCAGGAAACTTTTCTTGATAATTTTCAGATTGTGGATTTGTTTCTGGTTGTTCCTTAAAATTATGGGTCTGATCAGATCCGTAATATTGTTCTATTTGTGAAGGGTAATTAGGGTCATTTTTATATTGTCCTTGTTCTGTTCTTGGTCTCTCTTTTAATTTTTCTCTTCTAATTATTATTCTTTTTAAAATAATTACTATTAAAATTATAACTGCTATTCCTAATAAAGTTATTAAAATATATACTAAGATATTTTTTCTTTCACAAGTTTGAGTTAATTCAGGTTTTCCTTTTTCTGTACCACAATCATTTATATCTGTGCATGTTCTCGTTCTTTTTTCTTCTCTAGGGCATTTTTCAGGTAAAAACTGAGTGCATTTCCAATTAGGAATACATACAGGACATTCTTGATATTCTAGAGGTTTACCTGTAATATTTCCACAATTGTTTAAATCTGTACAAGTTCTATATCCACATGATTTAGAAGTTTCACTCCATTCATCACACTGCCAATTTTGAACACAAGGAATTTCAGGAGGGATTATTTCCAATATTGCAGAGTGTTCTAATCCTGTTATTATGAATTTATTTCCTGAGATATTACATGTGAGATTTCTTGCTGTTGAAGTTAAATTTCCAGGACATTCAAGGATATATTCATCAATTGCATTACACTCTGGACTTATTTCATCTATTGAATAGATGTCTTTATCTTTTATACAAACAGATTCAGATTTGTCGTTTAATCTATCTACTGTTACATTTTTGGTATAGTTTAATCCATTTATTATAATATAACCTCTTGTGGAATCTGTTTCCTGTTTTTTAAGAATTATTTTTGTCCAATCCAAACTTCCTTCTTCTGTAAAGTTAATTTCTGTTTCTATTATTGTTTGTTCATCTTGATTTATTTCTATCCTCTGTATTCCTGAACGCGATTCGGAAAAGAGACCTATTTCTTCAGACATTTTTAATTTAGAGTCATTTATTTTTACTTCTATATTTTTTAAAGAAGTGTTTATTGGAGATGTCCAATTTCCATATAATCTTTCTAGTTCTTTTGTAAACGCTAAAAATGAAATATCTGTGTATAAGTATATATTCATACTATAATTTTGCAACACCATTCCAGCTTTTGCGATTATCCCCATAGGGTCAATTGATTCTCCAAAGAGAGTTATATTCGCTAAACTTCCATTTTCAAAAAAGCTAAATGCAGTTAGATTCTCTGTAATTCCATCTACTTTAAATTCTTCTTTTGTCCAGTTTGATGAAGAAATATTAAATACAGATTCAAATTCTGTTTTTGCTTCTTGACTGGTGTTTATATTTCTTTTAATTGTCCTGTTTGCTAAAAAATTTAAAAGTAAATATTCTGGAGCATTTTCCATCTCGTTTTGTTCAGATGAACTTATTCTTTGTATTATATTTTCCATTTCTTCTGGAGGATAATTGCCATCTATGGCCATAGCCATTTTCATATTCATTAGGAACCATACATCAATTCCAATAAGTGTTCTAATATTTGTCCCATTTATTTGATATACCTTATATGCCGGACACTTTTCATTTAATAATAAACTCCAAATTTCACTTTCTTCTTCTGAGGAATTAGTATTATTGTATGGAGCAGAAGTAATTGTTAAATTTTCAGAACTTCCTTTGAAAATAAATTCCCATACTTTTTTTATGCTTTCATTGGAACAATTTTCAGGTGTTGGAGGATTTTCTATTACCTTTGGAGTTAAATGATTTTGTATTACATTTGTTGTTAATACTAAATTTTTAAAAATTAGAATAAATAATATCAAAGCAAGTAATATTAAGCATATTAGAATTGGAGGTATTTCGTCTTCTTTTTTTGGTTTATTTCTTCCTCTTTTTTTCATATTTTTTTATTAGGATTTTGTGTTTTAAAAGCTTATTTATTATTAATTGCTTTTTTGGCCTTTAACTTCTTTTTCAATTTCTTGTAAACTTGCTATTTCAGAAAGATGTTTATCTGGGCGTAGAGAAGTTATTCTTGGGAATCTTAGAGCCCATCCAGAACTGTAATTTGGAGATTCTTGAATTTCTTGATAAGTTACAGCAACAACTATTTTAGGTTTTATTTTAACATCTTTTCCTTGTTCTTTTATTATTAATGGTTTTAAGAGGTCGTTTAATTCATTGAATGAAACTCCTTCTTGTTCATCTTTTTCTTTTATACCTGTTCCGACTCTTCCGATTTCTAAGAATTCTTGTTCTTCTTTTCCCATACATGATAAGATGAAGCTACTTAACCAACCAGAACGCTTTCCTGTTCCATATTCTGCACCTGTTATAACTAAATCTAAATCTTTTTCAGAGGGTTTAACTTTTAACATGTGTCCTACTCTGTTTCCTGGTTGATATGCTGTTGAAAGATTTTTCATCATAATCCCTTCTTGATTGTCTTTAAGTGCTTTCTTGTAAAATTCTTCTGCCTTGTTTAAATCATCAGTTATAATTTGTTTTGAAGAAACAATTTTGTAAGGAGTTTCTTTTATTATCTTCCTTATTAATTGTGTACGTTTTTCAAAAGGTTCTTTGATTAAAGATTTTCCATTATAATATAAAATATCAAAAACATTTATTTCAATTGGAAGTTCTTCTCTTATTTTTTCAATATTATATTTTCTTCTTATTCTTTGAGAGATTGCTTGAAATGGAGTGTATTCTTTTGTTTTTTTGTTATATCCTATTGCTTCACTATCTAATATAAATGATTCTCCTCTAACATATTTTTGGATATATTCAACTGCTTCTGGGAATTGTTTAGTTACATTTTCTAGTTTTCTTGTAAATAATTTTATTTTAGAATCTTTTTTATGGATTATAAGTCTAAATCCATCATATTTATATTCTATTGCACATGGTTTTCCAACTGCCTTAAATCCTTCTTCAATGTTTTTTACTTTTTGTGCAAGCATCGCCTTTATTGGCTTTCCAACTTCAAGACCTATTTTGTCAAATTCACTTATTTTTCCTTTTTTTGAAATTAAGAATACTTTTGCTAAATCATTGGAATGGTCAATTGCTTCTTGAATTATCTTTGAAGATTCTTTGTCTGAATTGAAAAATGCCTTTGCGAGTGATTCTCTTATTGTTGATTCTTGGATTCCTATTCTTAAATCTCCAAGAAGTGTTCTTACAATATATAATGCTTCTATTGGAGAAGCTGAAACTAATAATTCAGTTATAAGAATTAATTTTTTTTCAATTGTTCCTTCTCCTTCAAGCTCTGGTAGTTTTCTTAAATTTTCAATTACTTTGTCTGTTGTTAGATGGGATTTGAGAAATAATGTTGATTGTTTTTTTGTGTTAATTAGTTTTTCAGCTACTTTACCTAAGTCTCCTATTTTTTTCCATTCTTGAACTACTTTATCAGGAGAGTTTCCAGATGCTTTTGAGATTGCTTTTATTACAAGTTGATTACTTATTCCAATTTTTCTTTCATCATAAGTTGGATATATTTCTCCATTTAGTAAATATAATATGTCCTTGTCTTTTTCAGAAAGATATTCTAAAAATTTTGAGAGAATTTCAATTTTTTCAAGACGCTTTGTGGTATTTCCAAGATTTTCATATAATTCTGCAAGTTTTGAATATAGCATAGATTATAATATTACAAGAAGTTTTTAATTATTCTTATTTATTTTCACTTTCCACAACCCATGTAGATTACAATATTCTCTTGCTGAAACAGGTTTAAATGAAAATTCTGCTTCTGGTTTTGAATCTGGTTTTAGAAATACTTTGGCAGTCTCTCCTGTTTCTGAAGTTGCTTCAATCCATTCAATGTAATGTTCTGTTACCATAGGGTGGGCAATTGAACCTACTTTTACTTTTTTACCACGAATAATTGGAACATGTTTTTCTTGAGAAGCATCAACAGTGTTTTCTTTTTGCAATTTCATTGGTTGTCCACAACAGATTAATACACCTCTTCCTTCATGCACGACTTCAACTATATTTCCACATATTTCACATTTATAAATTTCTTTTTTTTCTACCATTTTATAGGTTAATAATTTTCTTCTAAAATCTCGTAATAGGATTGAGGATGTTTACATGCAGGGCATTCATCAGGAGCTTCTTTTCCTTCATGAATATATCCACAATTTCTACATTTCCACTTTACAATTTCTTCTTTTTGGAATACTCTTTTCTCTTCAATATTTTTGAGTAGTTTTCTGTATCTTTTTTCGTGTTGTTCTTCAACTTCTGCAATTTCATGGAAAGATTCTGCAATGTCTTTGAATCCTTCTTTTAATGCTACTTTTTCAAATTCAGGGTATAGTTCTTCCCATTCTTCCTGTTCTCCATTTGCAGCTGCAAGAAGATTTTCTTTTGTTGTTCCTATTTTTCCTGCAGGATAACTTGCTGTTATTTCAACAGGTAATCCTTGTGATTTTTCTAAATATTTAAAGAATACTTTTGCATGTTCTTTTTCATTATCTGCTGTTTCTGTGAATATAGCTGAGATTTGTTCATAACCTTCTTTTTTTGCAACAGATGCAAAATAATTATATCTCATCCTTGCTTGGCTTTCACCAGCAAATGCCTTTAGCAGATTTTTTTCTGTTTCACTTCCTTTTAATTCCATAATTATATTTGTTTGTTGTAGTTTAAATAGATTATGCAATTTTATAATTATCTATGTAAAATATATCTTCTTCCAGAAGGAGGGTTTGGTTTTTGTCCAGCTCTTCTACTTGGTCTGTTCTTGTTTGTTGGAGATTTATCTCTTAATCCTCTTGATTTCTTAGCTGAACTTGTTAGTCCTCTAAAGACCCTGTTCTTGTTTTTTCTATTTACTATCCAATTTATTGTTTTATCATTTTTTATTTCTGGTCTTTGAGGGTCTACACAAATAACTTCATAAAAATAATTTATTCCATCTTTTCCGATTTTATAAGAATTTAATACTTCAAGGTTAGTGTGTTTATTTGCAACTCTTTGTTCTGCAATCCATTTGTAAGACATCTTTAGATTTTTTCGAGTGTGCATTCTTTTTCCTCTTCTTCCTTTTATGGGTCTTGGCCTTTTGTGTCCTCCTCTTTTTACTTTTACTCTTATAACCACAAATCCTTTTTTGTCTTTATATCCTAAAGCTCTTGCTCTGTCTAATCTTAAAGGTTTTTCAACTTTAATCTGAGTTGGACTTTCTCTCCATTCTTTCATCCTTGCCATAAGGACTTTTGAATCTGGTTTTTTCCAAGCTTTCTTAATATAATAATACATTCCATGAACACTTTTTTGAGGTTCTTGTTTTGTTTCTTTTTTATTTCCTTTTGGTTTCTTTTCTGCCATGAGTATTTTAGAAAAAGTTCATTTAAAAAGCTTGAGGTTCAGGGTTTTGTAACCACTTATCTGAAGACATAATTTAGCAGAATAATTTATAAACCCCAATAGTTTTTTTAGTCTATGAAAAAGAGTGTTGCTAAAAAAGCAGTTAAGAATAAAAAAAAGAAAAAGGCGAGACATGAGGTAACTCTTAATTTTCTTAAAATATCTAAATCTGCAGAAGCTCCAGAATATGCTTTAGATACAGATGCAGGTTTTGATTTAAAAGCTCTTGAAAGTGTGACTATATTTCCTTTTGATCAAAAAAAAGTCAGTACTGGAATTGCAATAGAAGTTCCAGAAGGATATGTTGGAATTGTAAGAGATAGGGCTGGAATTGTTCAGAAAATGAATGTTCACACTGTTGCTGGAACTTTTGATAGTGGTTTTAGAGGAGAAGTTTCAATAATGTTGGTTAATATGAATGATAAGACAATTGAGATTGAGAAAGGGATGAGAATAGCTCAGATAATCTTGGTTCCAATTGTTAAGGCCAAAATAACTGAAGTGAAAAAACTTTCATCTACAGAGAGAGGAGATAAGGGCTTTGGTTCTACAGGTATGAAAGAGATTATAAGAGAATTGAATAAGATTTCTGAAAAAAGCATTTAAGTAACTTTTATAAATTGTTTGAGTTTGTTTTTGTTACCAGAAATAGATATGTTTTGGGGCTGTAGCTCAGTCTGGTTAGAATGTTTAAAACATAAACCATCCTGAGAAGATAGTCTTGTTATAAAGCATGAACAAAACATAAACGAAACAATGAGGCTGTAGCTCAGTCTGGTTAGAGCACTGCTCTGATAAGGCAGGGGTCCACAGTTCAAATCTGTGCAGCCTCATTTAAATTTAATTTCCTTTGAATTCAAGAACAAGCAACCCTTTTGAAAATTCATATCCTATTATAGGTAAGTTTAAGGGTATTGATTTTGAATAAGCTTTTTCTTCTGCAATTGCTTTTAATTCTATGCTGCTTTCTAATGGAGTTATTGTAACATTTTCTATTGATTCAACTCCTGGCATTTCTATTTCATAGATTATTTTGTCAGCAATTCTTCTTAATTCTGTTTTAGGTTCTTTTTTATTGAGTTTAGAGAATTTTTTTATTTGCTCTTTTGAGAATTTTTTGAATCTTAAAGGAATAGATTCTTGTTTTTCTTTTTTATTTTCTCCTTGTTTTTGCATTCCATTGTTTAAATCCACTTCTTTTCCATTTATCATTAATTTTATTTTTGTTTTAGGAAAATTATTGTTTGTTGGAGATTGTTTAGACATTCTCATTTCTTTTTCCATTTCTTTTTCAAGCATCCTTATTGTATTTGAAATCATTTTATTCATGACATTTCCCATCATTCCTCCAAACAGAGAATTAGAAATCATATCTGTTTCATTGAAAGAATCATTTTCACCTAACATTCCAAATTCTTCTTTTTTGCCTTTTTTTCCTAATGGGAAACCACAGCTAGGACAAAAGTTGTTTCCTTTTCCTGTTTTTTTTCCACATCGTTGACAAGTCTTTTTAGAGAACATATTTAATTTATATGAGATTTATTTAAAAGGTTTGTGGATAGCATATTATGTAGAATAATAATGATTATATATGTTGTTTTTAAAGATTATTTATGGCAATTAAGGCTATTAAAGAAATACCTTTGAAATCTCGGCATGTTAGGTGGAATTTTGAAAAATCTGAAGATAATTTTTATATGGGGAATCCTTTGACTAGATATTACTTTGCTATTATAGATAATAGGGAAGCAAACAGGAAAGAACTTTCAAATAAGATTGCTAATCAATTGATGAAATCTAATTATTGGGTTATTCCTGTTGAACAAGGATTTAATCTTAAAGTTAAGAATAGTGAGTGGGGTTTATCTTTTGTTGTGTATGATGCTTTAGCAAGTTATGAGAATTTGAATTTTTCAAAACTAAATGTTGTTTCAAAAAGAGATTATAAATTGTGTAAGAAAGAAGTTCTCAGCATCGAGGATTATCTTACAAGAATTTACGAATAGTTTAATTTTTTCATAAAAAATGGTTTTAGATGATTTGGCGAAAAGTATTTAAATACAATTTATTTTATCTTTGGTATGAAGAAAGAAAAGAGGTTAAAGAAATTTAATATTTCAAACAGACTTGCTTATACATTAATGGTTATTCTTTCAATCGCATTATTAGGAATTGGAGTTTGGGCTGCAGCTCCAAACCCTGGACATAGTGCAAATGAATTGGAACTAGATTGGGGTTCAAAGAGTTTTTGTGAAGGTTCTGTAAATCCTTGTGATTCTCTTACTCCTAGCCAGTGTAGTTCTCAAAGTACATGTTATATGAGTTGTACTGGAAGTGGAGGGTATGTAAGTTGTTCTGCGTATACTGATGAGTCAATATGTAGGGATCATGGGTGTATGTGGGAGGGTAGTAGTAGGTATTGTTATGGGAGTGGTGGAGAAACAGTTTCCTGTAGTTCTTTTTATAGTCAGTCCGATTGTGATCGTTATACGATGGTAGGTTGTTACTGGGGGTGTTCTGGAAATGCACATTCTTGTTCTACTTTTACTAATCCAACTTATTGTAATAGGCAGTCTGGTTGTAAATGGGTAACAAGACAAAGGTCAATTACAAGTAACGACAGAGGAATTAATATTTCTAATTTACAAGTTAATTCCTTATGTGATATATCTGGGAGTAATTGTGTTCAAGTTAGAGGCAAGGAAGCATCGAAAGAAGGTAACTATAACACTGGAGACGATAGTACAAGAAGAATGAGGATAAATCAGTATGCTAGTTGCCCTACAGGATATTATGTATCTGCAGTTCGTTCAGTATCATATAGTGCGAGTACTTCTGCGTTAAGAGTTACATGTACTCCTCTTCCAATAAGATAAATAAAAATCTATTTGTTTCTTATTTATACAAATTTTTTTAAACTTTATTTTATTATCTTTTTTTAAATAATAATTGGTAATATTTATGATGGGAGATAGAGACAATAAAGAAAGCAAGGAAAGCAAGGAAAACAATATTGAGGGAATTGTTGAATTTAATGAGTGGCAGGTAATTGACTTGAGAGTTGCTCAAATCAAAAAAGTTGAAGATATTTCTGGTGCAGACAAACTCTATAAATTAACCTTAGATGTTGGTGAAGAAATAGGTGAGAGAGTTATTTGTGCAGGAATTAAACAGTATTATTCTAAAGAAGAACTTGAAGACAAGAAAATAGTTGTTTTTGTTAATCTTAAACCTAGATTAATGAGAGGTATTGAAAGCCAAGGAATGCTTCTTGCTGCTGTTTCTGAGGACCATTCTGAGGTTGTTTTGGTTTGTCCAGAAAAAAGTATTAAGAATGGCTGTAAAATAAGTTAAATTAAATTGACCTGTTTTTGTTATTTCTTTTTGTAGCTTTATCCTTTTTTCATAGTCATTTTCCAGAAATAAGGGTTTTCTCTTTTCAGAATTCTTCTCCAGAAAGGATATCTATCTTTTTTTGAGTTATATTCTGTACTTGTTATTCTTGCAGCAATTTCTTTGTAAGCTCTTGAAGCATTTGAATGAGGATGAGTATGAACAACTGCATCTTTTTTGTTTAAAGCTTTTTTAACAGTTATGTCTTCAGGAATCATTCCTAAAATAGGAGCTTCAAGCATATCTTTTACTGATTCTGGACTCATCTCTATACTGTCTTTTCTTACTCTTGTAACAATCACTCCTAATATTGTTTTTTTCATTTGTTCTGCTAGTTTTATTGTTTTAAGGGCATCAGTTATTGCAGGCATTTCTGCATTTGTTATGACTATTATTTCATCTGCTAGATTTATTGCTGCAATTGATTCATCTCCTAATCCTGCTGAACTATCAACTATTATATATTCAGAAAGTGTCTGAAACTCTTTTTTAAAATCAGAAATTTTTTCTGGTTTTATTTTTTTAAGTTCTTTTATAGATAAAGAAGAGGGCATTACCTTTAAACCAGAAACATGTTCATATATTGCTTCTTTTGGTTCAGCTTTTCCTCTTAAAACATGGTTTAAATTGATTGGTACTTCTGGAGAGTTCAAGTGTAATCCAACATTTGGAGTTGATAAGTTTCCATCAATTATAAGAACATCTTTTCCAAAATAATTTATAGCTGCACCTAGATTTATAGCGGTGGTTGTTTTACCTACACCTCCTTTTCCAGAAGTTACTACAATTATTTTGTTCATTTTGTAACCTTTTATAAGCTTCTTGGCTTACTTTGATAGAAGAAATTGTTTTGTAGTGCTTATAAACTTTTCCAGCTTTTCTGCATATTCCTTTAGTTTTTCCAAATCAACATTTATTTCTTTTCCTTGGTAGAATATCCTTAATGCTACATTTTTCCTAAATTCGCCTATTCTCTCTGTTCTTAATTCATCTATTTTCCTGAACATTTCATATAATTCAATTACTTCTAGGAAATTAGAATCTTTTTTGAATAGTTTTTTTATTTCTTCTATTTTTCCTAATGGATTCGAAGGTATTGAACTTATTTTTTTCTTTTTCTTTGCACTTTTTAATATTTCTTCTATGCTTGTTTCAATCATCTTTCTCCATCTAAGAATAAGATTTTTAATTACATCACATGTCTTTGTGTATTTCAAACTTACATATAAAAGATGATCTGCGCTTATTTTTTCTTGGATGATTTCTTCCATTAATTGATTTGCCCTTTCCCCTCCTGTTTAATCCCATTTACTTAGAAGTGTAATTTACAAGGAGGCACTTGTTTATATATCTTTTGCTGTTCTAGAGGGGTGAAAGTTTTTGTAGAATTTGTTGAAATTTCTATAAATTAAAATTTCATTGGGTTCAATCAGCGAAATTCCTTTTCTGTAATTATCCATTATCTTGTAATCTTCCATATCTTGTTCAACTTTATCCCATATATCATTATATTCTGTTTCATCTAATAATTTTACTTCCCCGTTTTTAATTGCTTTTTTTAACATTCTTTCTACTGGGTTGATTAATCTTGACATTTTAATTTAAGTTTTGGTAAACATAACAATTTTCTGATTCAATCCAAGAGTGATAAGATTTAATTATATAGTCTTGATGAATATCTTTCATTATTCTGTCTATCTCTTCAAGGATTTTATAATCTACATCTTGGATATTATTCTGTTTTTTTAGTTCTTCTGTTATCTCTTGTGTTTTGTTTATCAGTGTTGACATTTTTTAAAGTTGGGCTAATTTTTTTATACTTGAGTAGTTGTTCTTTCCAGCTCGTTTATGTAATATCTTGAAGCATTTCGTTTTTTATGAAATTCTTGTTTTATTGGAGATAATCCTTCTGCGAATTGATTATCAATAGAATAGGTTTGTTGAAGTGAGAGAGTTTTAACTCTTTCTTCCTCTTCTAATTTTTTAATTATCTTTTTGTATAATGGTTCAAATGACATTTTACTTACTTAATTCTAAAATTGTTTCAGCTAAATCTCCATTGTTTTTTTCAAGTGTTTCTCTTGCAATTTCTTCTGAAACACCTGTCTTTTCTATTATCATTTTTATATCTTTTTCAGAGGTTTCTTCTTTTGCTGACTCTTCTGAAATATCTCCTGCAATTTGGAATGTTTCCTGTCCTTGCATTTTTATTTTTGTAACAGAAGGGTTATCAATTATTATTCTTGAATTATCTGTTTTTTCAATTATAACTCTTGAAGCATCTATTTCTTCTTGGGAAATACCCATCTTCTTAAGCATTCCTTGCATTTGTCTGGGATTAACTCCTGGAAACATTTTAGAAAATTAAATTTATTTGAATATGAGGGGCATTAGTATTCTAAATGCTACAAGTGATATTACGAAGAGGACTACGTGAATAGGTTTTAAATTAATATAACTATTATATTCTTCACTGTAACGCATTAAACCCCCAAATCCTCCTGGAAGGCTTATTTTATTGTTTGATGCCATGGATATTTTAAAGAGAGATAGTTTTTAAAAGTTTCTTGGATAAGATTATTTATGTCAAAACCAAATTCGAGTTCAAACCCAAAATTTGACTTTAAGGATATTGAAAGTAAGTGGAAGAGCTTTTGGGAAAAAGAAAAGATTTACACTGTGGATTTAAAAAAGAAAGAGATTTATTCAGTTGATACACCTCCTCCATATATTTCTGGTAAGATGCATATTGGGCATGCATTTTCTTATTCTCATCAAGACTTTATTATAAGGTTTCAGAGAATGTTATTAGCAAATAAAAATGGAAGTGTTTTTTATCCATTTGGGACAGATGACAATGGATTGCCTACTGAAAGGTTCATAGAAAAAACAAATAATATGAAAAGCAAAGATATGGGAAGAACAGATTTTATTAATCTTTGTCTTAAAACATTAAAAGAAATAACTCCTGATTGTGTTCAAGATTTTAAAAATTTAGGAATATCTGCAGACTATAATGTATATTATTCTACAATTGATGATAATTCCAGAAAAATATCTCAAAAATCTTTTATTGATTTATATAAGTCAGGGGAAGCTTATCAAAAAGAATTTCCTACAATGTGGTGTCCTGAATGCCAGACCTCAATAGCTCAGGCTGAACTTGAAGATAAAGAAGAGAAAAGTTTGTTTTCAACTTTAAAGTTTTCATCTGGAAAAAAAGAGCTACTTATTGCAACAACAAGACCAGAACTTTTAGGTGCATGTGTTGCTGTTTTTGTTCATCCTTCAGATAAAAAATATTCTAGTTTTGTTGGAAAAAAAGCAAAAGTTCCATTATTTAATTATGAAGTTCCAATAATTGCAGATACATCAGCAGACCCAGATAAAGGGACAGGAGCATTAATGGTTTGTTCTTATGGAGATAAATATGATGTTGATGCAATAAATAGATATAATCTTGTTCCAAAGATAATTTTTGACAAATCAGGAAGAGTTAATTTTGGAGAATATAAAGGTTTGAAAATTAAAGAAATGAGAAAGAAAATTCTTGAAGATTTAAAAAAAGAAAACTTAATTTTTGAACAAAAAGAGATAACTCATGTAGTTAATTGCCATGATAAGTGTGGACATGGAATAGAATTTATTCCAACTAAACAATGGTTTATAAAAATATTAGATAAAAAAGAAAAATTTATTGAACAAGGAAATAAGATTAAATGGTATCCTGAATTTATGCATAAAAGATATGATAATTGGGTTAATGGTTTAGAGTGGGACTGGTCCATCTCAAGAAATAGGCATTTTGGAGTTCCTATTCCTGCTTGGGAATGTAAAAAATGTGGACAAATAATTGTTGCTGAAGAGCGAGAACTTCCTGTGGACCCTCTTCAATTAAAAAAGAAATGTCCTAAATGTAAATTAGAAGCAAATCCAGAAAAAATGGTATTTGATACTTGGGCAACTTCTTCTATGACTCCTCAAATAACAAGCTCTCTTATTAAAAATAAAATTACTATTCCATATTCTTTAAGACCACAAGGACATGATATAATAAGAACTTGGGCATTTTATACAATAGTTAAATCTTATTTACATTCTAATACTATTCCTTGGAAAGATATTGTTATTTCTGGTAATGTTTCTTTAGGAGGAGAAAAAATGTCTAAGTCAAAAGGGAATGTTGTTTCCCCAATAGACGTGATGAATAAATATGGTTCAGATGCATTGAGATATTGGGCTGCAGGTTCAAAACTGGGAAGTGATGTAGATTATCTTGAAAAAGATTTAGTTGCAGGTACAAAATTTATAAATAAATTGATAAATGCTTCAAGATTTGTTTTTATGAATCTTAAAGATTATAATCCTAAAAATAAACCTTCTAAGTTAGAGAAGATAGATGAAATCTTTTTAGATAAACTTAATCTTTTGATTAAAGATTCTACTAAGAATTTCAAAGAGTATGAATATTCTAAAGCTAAACTTGATACAGAAAAGTTTTTTTGGAGTGATTTTTGTGATAATTATCTTGAGATTGTTAAGAAAAGAGTTTATCAGGGAGAGGGTAATTCAAAATTATCTGCACAATACACATTATATTATTCTTTACTTAAAATTTTGAAGCTTATTGCACCAATTATGCCTTTTATCACAGAAGAAATTTATCAGGAATACTTTAGGAAGAATGAAAAAGAAAAATCAATACATATTAGTCCTTGGCCAGAATCAGATAAAAAAGAGAATTCTAATCACATAAAGATACTGGAAAAACTCTATTCTATTATTTCACAGATTAGACATGAAAAATCTTTTAATAAAAAAGCAATGAATGTAGAGATTATTCTTACTTTGGAAAAAGAAGATTATGAAGAGATAAAATCTGTTCTTGAAGATTTAAAGAATGTTTCAAACGCTAAAGTAATAAGAGAAGGAAAAAAATTTGAAGTTGAATTTTTGTAACTTTTGTTGATTGGCTAATTTTATAAACCCATTTCATTTTCTTTAAACATGGCAGCAATAAGCAAAGCAGAACTTGAAGTTCTTCTTGAAGAATTAGAGAAACATAAAGGAAGACATACTGAATTGATTACAGTTTATATTTCAGCAGGATATGATATTGTTTCTGTTCAGAAACAGCTGGAAGCAGAAAAATCTACTGCTAAAAACATAAAGTCTACTGCAACAAGAAAAAATGTTGTTGATGCTCTTGATAAAATTGTGAGGTATTTGAAGGATTTTAAAGGAAATCCTGAAAATGGGCTTGCTATTTTTTGTGGTAATGTTTCAAAAGTAGAAGGCATGGATGATTTACAACTGTGGGGAATTGAACCTCCTTTGCCTTTAAAGACAAGATTATATAGATGTGATAAAGATTTTGTGCTTGAACCCCTTAGAGAGTTATTAGAGGTTTCAGAGATATTTGCATTATTAGTTATGGATAGAAAAGAAGCAACAATAGGGGTTCTTGAGGGTAAAAGAATAGAAGTTTTACAAAAGATGACTTCTGGTGTTCCAAGTAAAGTTCGTGCAGGAGGACAGAGTTCCCAGAGATTTCACAGAATTACAGAAGGATTAACTAAAGAATTTTACAAAAGAATTGCAGATGAAATGAAAAATATCTTTTATGAGAATAAAAAATTAAAAGGTATTTTAATAGGCGGTCCTATTCCTACTAAAGATGAATTTATTGATAATGAATATCTAACTACTGTTTTAAGAAATAAAATTATTGGGAGAGTGGATATTGGGGGAAGTGATGAGTCTGGACTTAAAGAACTTGTTGAAAAATCAAAAGATATCCTTGCAAATCAGGAGATAGTTTATGAAAAGAAATTAATGGAAAAATTCTTTGAAATGTTGGGAGCAAAACCAGATTTTGTAGCATATAAGGAAGAAGAAGTAAAAAAAGCTCTTGAATATGGGGCAGTAGATACTTTGTTTTTATCTAAAGAGTATGAGAAAGAGTCAGCAAAAGAATTAAAGGATATTGCAAATAATAGTGGTACAAAAATAGAAACAATTTCAACAGATACAGAAGAAGGAAAACAATTTTTGAATCTATCAGGTGTTGGGGCTATATTAAGATATAAAATATAATTTAATTTATCCTAAATTAATCTTTTTTAAAATATTCTTATAATTTTGTTAGGTATTTTATCTGAATCATTGCAATGATAAACCTTATGAGTTATTTGATTGTAAATTCCCATTAACTTAAGATTATTGTTTAGAATTAGTTCTTTGTTCTGAGAGTTTATTTTTAACTGAGGTGGTTTAAATGAGGTTGGTGAAAAATTAAAACATTCTTCAAATTCTCTTATTCCTTTATTTAATTCTTCTTGTGAAATATTTTCATATAAAAATTCCCGATATGTGTGATTTAATCCATGGAGTGAAAGAGATTTATTTAAAGATAGGATATGATTGCACCATTCTTTATCTTTTGATATCTCTAAGCTATTATAATTTGGAATCACATAAAGTATATCTGGATTGTATTTTTCTATTTCTGGACAAGGTATTCCAGGAGTTACATCATCTATTTCTGTGGGGTTTATTAATCTGATTAAAAATAAAAGGGATATTACAATTATTATTGAAAATATGATTACTTTTACTATTTTTTTTAATTTTACCCCCTTTTTCATACTACTTTTATTAAAATTGCTATTAAATAATTATTGATAATACTTTTAAATACAATTTGTTTTTATCATTTATGCCTACAAGTAAGACAATAGAGGAGATAGATGAAGCTAAAGAAAAAGAGGACTTGAAAACTTTAGAAGCAGTTTTTTTTATTTCTGGAAGATTTCTTAGTATGCAGGATTTAATATCTTTAAGTGATTTGAATCCGATAATTTTAACTGATTTAATTGAAAGATTAAAAGATAAGTATAATCGGGAGGATTCAGCATTGGAGATTGTTGAGAAAAGTGGGATGTGGAAAATGGATGTTAGACAGGAATATTCTCATATAATAAATAAGTTGGCTACAGGAAGTTCAGAATTTACAAAAGCAGAGCAAGGAACATTGGCTATAATTGCATATAAACATCCTATAAAGCAATCAGTTATAATTAAAATTAGAGGAAATAAAGCCTATGACCATATAAAGAAATTTTCTGATTTAGGTTTGATAAAAAAGAAAAAAACAGGGCACACACATGAATTGAGTTTAAGTGAAGATTTTTATGATTATTTTAGTATTTCTGAGAGTGAAAGAAATACTTCTAATGTTTTAAATGAAAAAATTAATATGGAAATAGAAGAAGCAGAGAAAGAAGTTGAAAAAGATGAATCTGAAGGAAGATTTGAAGACGAAAAAGATAATTCTTAATTAATTAAGGAGCAAATTTATCACAATAATACTTAAAAGAATAAATTTTATATTTACATTTATGGATACAATTACTGTAATATATTTAATCTATATATTTATAGGATTTTATTTTCTTTTCCTATTTATTTTAATTTATATTCAGAATAAAAAATATCTTTATTATTATCCTAAACCTAAAAGAGATTATTCTCTTAGTATAGTCATACCTTGTTATAATGAAGGAGCAACAATAGAGAAGACAGTTAAATCTGTTTTAGATTCTGGATATAAAAATCTTAAAAAAGTTATTGTTGTAGACGATTGCTCTAAAGATAATTCTTATAAGATAATAAAAGAACTTGAAAAAAAGTATCCTAAGGTTTTAGCAGTTCAAACCCCTAAAAATACTGGTTGTGCAGCAGGTTCAAAAAATTATGGAGCTAAATTTGTAGATACAGAGCTAATAGGTTTTAGTGATGGGGATTCTTTTATTGAGAAAGGTTCTATTGATAAATTAGTGGGATTTTTTAATGATGAAAAAATGGGTAGTGTTACTTGTTCTGTTCTTGTGGCAAATAGAGATAAATTTATAGAAAGAGTTCAGTCTGTTGAATATAAGGTTATAAAATTTTCCAGAAAACTTTTAGAATTTATAGATTCAATTTATGTTACTCCTGGACCTCTTGGTGTATTTAGAAAAAGTGCATTTGATAAAATAGGAGGGTTTGATGAGAAAAATCTTACAGAAGATATAGAAATAACTTGGCATCTTCAAGCAGAAGGGTATAAGGTTAGGATGGCTTTACTATCAAGAGCATATACTGTTGCACCTTCAACAATTAAAGATTGGGTTAAACAAAGAAATAGATGGAATATCGGGGGTCTTCAGACAAGTATCAAGTATGGTAGAGATTGGTTTAGAAAAGGAATGCTTGGTAAATTTATTCTTCCTTTTTTTGTTTTCTCTTGGGTAATTGGTTTATTTGGATTGACTGTGTTAGCTTATAGAATATTGAAAGTTCTTATATTTAGATTGTTTTCAACAACTTATTCTATTCAAACACAAACCTCTCTTATTAGATTTGAAGATATAAGTTTGATGCCAAATATTCTTATTTTCTTTGGTTTAGTTATGTTCTTTTTAAGCATGTGGTTTACTTTGCTTTCATTATTTCATATGAAAGATGAAAACCGTAAGGGAGAAAACTTTTTTGTTTTAAGTTTTTATATGGTATTTTATGTTATGATATATCCGATAATTTTAATAAGTTCATTTTATAAATTTTTGAAAGGGCATAGAAAATGGTAAGATTATTGCAAAGCAGGAAGAGAGTATTTTGGGAGGCTTTAATTTTAACTATAGTTGTTTTTTTGTTTGGACTTTTAATAGGTATTTTTTATGAATCAACAAAGTCTTCAGATATGAATGAATATTATGTTAATTCTGAACTTTCATTGATGGATATATTTGCTTTAAACTCTCTTTTATCAATCAATTCTCAGAATTGTGATGTTCTAACTTCTTCAAATTTGGAATTTGCAGATAAAATTTATCAAGAAGCAGTTATACTTGAGAAATACGAATCTGTGGGAAAAGTTACTGAACATATGGAAGTAGTTCATAAAAGGTATGATGTGTTAAGAACTTTTTTATGGATAAACACTATAAAAACATCTGAAAAGTGCGAAAAAGATTATTCTACTGTGGTTTATCTCTATGAATATTTTTCTAAAGATTTAACTCAGAAAGCAAAGCAAAATGTATGGTCAAAAATATTGTCTGATTTAAAACAAGAACAAGGAGGAAATATACTTTTAATACCTATAGCTTCAGATACTAACCTTTCTTCCTTGAGCGCTTTAACTGCTAAATTTAATATTACAAGTTACCCTGTTGTTATCATCAATGAAAAGCATGTAATTTCTGACCTTAGCTCTGTTCAAGAGCTTGAAAGATATTTGAAGTAGTTTTTTGTTTGGTTTTTTTATTAATTTTAATAATACAAATATTAAAAAAGGGATAATTACTAAGATTTTTTATGAAAGAATGTTTTCGCTGTGGTGTTTCTGAGGAAAGAGAAAGATTGTTCGACGCTATTTCAGGAAAAGGGGTCATAAAATTATGTAAAAATTGCGCTCATGATGAGGGTTTGCCTTTAGTCCAACCAGTTGATTTAAATAGGCCTGAAAAGACAAGAACAGTTTATGAAAGACTTTCAGATATGGCTAAATTAGATCCTGAAAAACATAGGAGTATTCTTCTTGAAAAGGCTAAGCAGGATTCAATGAGAAGGTATAAAAGACAGGATACTACCTTAAAAGGAGTTGTGGATACTAATTTTCAGAAAAATAAACCTCAACCTAGAAAAGATTTGATTCCAAATTTTCATTGGGTTATTATGAGAGCCAGAAGAGCTAAGAAACTTACTCAAAAACAATTAGCAGAAAATCTTGGAGAACCAGAATCTTTGATTATTAGTGCTGAATCAGGAGTTATTTTGAATAATGCAGATAGTCTTGTAAGGAAACTTGAAAATTATCTTGGAATAAAGATTAGGAATATTGAAAGCCCTTATACTTCTGATGTTTCTAAGGATTTAGCTGTTGGAACAAATGAGGACCCTGCTTTAAGAGAAGCCAGAGAGAGATTTGAAAGAGAAGAGGGTAGCTTTGATAAGGAAACAACAGAGAATTTAACTATTTCTGATTTACAGGAAATAAACAAGAAAAAAGAATCAGAAGGTAAAGGGGGATTATTTTCATTTTTTAGAAGAAAGAAAAAGAAATCACAAGAAGAAGCTGTTCCAAATCCTGAAGAAGGAATCTCAAGTGAAGAAGCAGATAGAATACTTTTTGGTAACTAATCACTAAAAAATACTATAAGTAAAGTTTTTAAACTAATTTTATGATAAACTATCATGGAAATGGATATTCTTAAGGACTCAAAGGAAGAAATTGAAGTTGAAATGGAAAGTCTTACTTTGGTGGAAATATTGAGGGTTTATTTAAATAAGGATTCTGCAGTTACATTTGCTGCTTGGAAAAGAGAACACCCTACAAAAAAACCTATCTTAGCTGTTAAAACTAAGGGAAAGAGTGCTAAGAAAGCTTTAAGTGATGCTGTTGATGCAATTACAAAAGATTTGAATAAAATTGAAGACGATTTTAAAAAATTAAAGTAAATACAATAATACTTATTAATTCTATAGTTAATTAGATTTTTATGAAAACAGAAAAAATATCTACAGGAAGTTATGATTTTAATACTTGGTTGTATGGAGGATATGAAAAAGACATTATAACTATGATTGCAGGCCCTCCTGGTTGTGGAAAAACTAATTTTGTAATATTGGCTTCGTGTAGTCAGGCTAAAAAAGGAAATAAAGTTATTTTTGTGGATACAGAAGGAGGATTTAGTGTTGAAAGAGTTAGACAGATTGTAGGTTCTGAGAATTATGAATCTGTTCTGAATAATATTTTTCTTTTGAAACCAACTAGTTTTGAAGAACAGAAAAAAGATTTTGTTAAATTACTTGGACTTGTTAAAAAGGATGATATTGGTTTAATTGTTGTTGATGGAATGGCTATGCTTTATAGATTGGAAATTGGAGATGCACATAATTCTGGAGATGATGAAAGAGTTAAAGTAGTCAACAGAGAGATTGCCAAACAAATGAGGATATTTGCAGAGATTTCAAGGAAACAAAACATCCCCATAATCATCACAAATCAAGTTTATCTAGAATTTCTTCCAGAAGGAGATTTTAAAAAAGGAGTTGAAAGGAACACAAATATTGTTGGAGGAGATTTGTTCAAGTATTGGAGTAAATGTATAATTGAATTAAAGAATGATAATGGAAAGAGAAAGGCAGTTCTTTTAAAACATAGGAATTTGCCTCAAAAAGAAATAGGATTTATAATTAAAAATGAAGGTATATTCAAGAAAAGGTGGATTTAGTTGTTTTTATTTTTTCTTTCAGAGTAAAGGAAGGTAACAATCATTCCCATTATAAATAATCCAATTCCTATTAAGTTGTGAGAGCTTAAAGGAAATTGTGCTATTGTATTTCCTGTTATTCTTCCAGAGAAGAATACAAAAGAAAATAAAAATGTGCAAAAAGCAAGCATAACAAGGAATTTATCTTCAAGAGAATGAGTTTCTTTTTTCTTTAATAGTTCTTCTTCTTTTTCTGAAGAATTTGATTTTTTATAATATTCTATTGCTTTATCATCTTCATGATAAATTTTTGCTATATCTCCTAGTTTTTCCCAAATTTTTTCTGCCTTTTCATCTAATCCAGCTTTCTTATAATAACCAGCTGCTTCTTGAAAATTCTCTTTTTTAAGGAATAAATCTCCTAGAGTTTCATAATATGCTTTTTGAGTGTTTGGATTAGTTGAATTTATTTTTGGTTCTATATATTGCAAAAATTCTATTTTTTCAGAAGTTGTTTGAAATCTTTCTAATTTTTTGGAGATATCTTCCTTACTCATCCCCTCCGAATTTCCCCTTTCTTCCATTATTTAACTAACCTTTTTTCATTTAAATAGGTTATGAATTTTTATTTTTTGTTTTGTTGTAATTTATTAAGTAGTTACAAACTCATTTAAAGATTCTTTTTGTTTATGACTTATGACAGAGGCGATAAAATTTGAAACAGTTAAGAAAGTTGCAGATGTTAGTTTTAAAATTAAAGATTTAAGTAAGATTTCTAAGGTAGATTCTATCTCTCCTCCAAGTGTGTTTATTGGAAGCAAATTAAAATATCCCTTGGTTAATGTTGGAATATTAAGTCCATTAAACAAAGACGATAATGCCTGGCTTTATGATGATGCAAAATATTGGGCAGAAAATAATCTTAATATAGAAGAGGTTATGAGTTTGAGAAATGGGCTTCTTAACTCAAGATTTCAGGCTAAAGTTAGTGATATTAGATTAAATAAGAAATTTGTTGAGGTTGCTAAAGATGTTGCTATATCTTCAAAACAAGTTGATGTTGAAATTGAATTAAAAAACAGACTTATTGTTGGAAGAGAGAAAGATAAAATCTTAACTCCTCATGGAATGAGGGCTGGCTTAAAGAATGTAGCGATAACAGGTAATGTTAAAGTTGAAAAGCAAGTAGATAAAGTGATAAATGACGAGATTAAGGCATCAGAAGCAATTGAATTTTTATATAAAAATGAATTTAATGAATATACTTTAAGTAAAATATTGAGTGTTGGTGTTATAGGTTTAGCGAAAAATAAAAAGTTAGTTCCCACAAGGTGGAGCATCACCGCAACAGATGATATTTTAGGTAAGAAATTTTTGGAGAATATACGTCAATATCCTTGGATAGAGAATTATGAATTATTTTTTGGAGAGTTTATGGGGAATCAATACATTATCCTTATGTTTCCAAGTTCTTGGAGTTATGAGTTATTTGAATTATATTTACCTCATAGTTCATGGAATCCAAGTCAAGAAATTAAAGCATCTACTGATATTGAGGGTTATGGAGGAAGAAAGAGTTATGCATTTGATACTGCAGGAGGATATTATGCTTCTCGTTTTTCAATTCTTGAATATTTAAATTTAATTAAAAGGCAAGCAAGTGTAATTGCAATAAGAGTTGAAACTCCTAGTTATTGGGCGTCTCTAGGAGTGTGGGTAGTAAGAGAATCTGTTAAGAAGGCTTTGAAAAGAGAGATGAAGTTTGCAGATAGAAGTGAACTTTTAGAGAGTGTTAAAAAAATAGGTAAAATAAAATATAATTTTGATTTTGAAAATATTTTGAATAGGAGCAAACTTTTAAGAGAAAAAAAGGAACAAAAAAGTTTAAAGGATTTTGTCAAGATATAATTTATTCTTGTTTTTCTGCTTCAGCTTCTTCTTTTTTTGCTGCTGATTTTTCAGCCCATTCTTTATTTGTTGGACATTGAGGATTAAAACAAAATGTCCATGGTTTTTTACCTTTGGATAATCTTGTTAGCATAGGCCAATTACACTCTTCACATATTTTATCTGATTTTGTTATGTTTCCATTTGGAGGTAAACTATAAGTGTTTCTACAATCAGGATAAGCATTACAACTTACAAAGAATCTTCTTGTTTTCTTGGAATAGTTTATAGATAAATCTCCTTTTCCACATTTTGGACATCTTATCAATGCATTCTCTCTTTTTTGCTGTTCTCTGTATTCTATGTTTGCATCAATTAGTTCTTGTCCTATTTTATTTTTATTTTTCTCAAAATCTTTTGAAATCTCTGTTATTGTTGTTTTTGCTTTATTTATTATTTCTTCTTCTTTTTTTTCTTGTTTTGTTTTTATGTGCATTCTTTGAATGTTTTCCATTCCTATTTCAAAATCTCTTGTTAGTTTTTCATCTATAATTATTGGAGAGTATTTTTTTAAAGTGTTTATGAGAGATATGCCTAATGGGGTTGCTTGTATGCTTTGTCCTTGGACATATCCTCTGTCATATAATGTTTCTAGTATTGAAGAACGAGTGGCCTTTGTTCCTAGATTTCTTTTTTCTAATTCTGAGATTATTGATGCTGGAGAGTATCTTTTTGGAGGTTGTGTTTCTTTTTGTTCTGTTCTTGAATCAATTATCTGTGCTTTTCCTTGCATGTTTGGTATTTCTTCTTCTTTTAATTTTGTCGGATAAATCTCCATCCAAGATTTTCTTGCTATGGACTGTCCTCTTTTTGAAAAAACTAAATCATTTAATGTTGCTTTAACTGTTTTATTATCTATTAATGCATCTTCACAAAATAAACTCAAGAATCTCTTTACTATTAACTTGTATATCTTTTCTTCATCTCCTGAAAGAATTTGTGTGTTTCCTGTTGGATAAATTGAAGGATGTGCTGGGTCTGTTTTACTTCCTTCTATTGGTTTATCTCTTTTTATTAATTTTTCAGTTTTGAATATTTTTGCAAGTTTGTTTAGAATTTCTTTATATCCAATTGATGGAGGGAGTTTTTGAGAAGAAGTTCTTGGATAAGAGATTAATCCTGCAAGATATAAAGATTGGGCTATTTGTAATGTTCTTGAAGGAGTTATCCCATAAAACTTATATGCTTCTGTTTGAAGTGTTGTTAAATTAAATGGAGAGGGGGGAGAAACCTTTTCTTGCTTTTTTATTAATTCAACATCTACTTCTTTTCCTTTCAAATCTTTGAATTTTTCTAATTGTGATTTGTTGAATATGTCTTTTGTGTGTTTTAATTCAAGTTTATTTTTTTTATCAGAAATTGTAATAAATATTTGCCAATAAGGTTTTGGTTTGAATGCAGCTATTTCTTTTTCTTTTTGTACAATCAAGTGAAGTGCAGGACCTTGAACTCTTCCTATTGACATTATCTTAAACTTGCCTGTTGTTTTTATAGCGTTCATTAATGCTCTTGAAAGATTTATACCATAGAACCAATCTAAGTAATGTCTAGTTTCTCCTGCAATTGCTTGTCCCCAATTTATATTTGGAGATTTGTTATTGTATGCTTGCTCAAGCTCAGTTTTGGTAAGGGTTGAGAATTTCATACGAGATGCATCTTGTTGGTTGCAAATATATCTTACGATATTTAATCCTATTACTTCTCCTTCTATATCATAATCTGTAGCCACTGTTATTGATGAAGCTTCTTTTGCTAGTTTTAATATTGAATCATAATATCTTTTTGTGAAGTCCCCTCTTTTTGCTAAAAAATTAGGAATCCAAGAAATATCAAATACTGGAATTTGGTATCCTCCGTTTTTTTGTTTAAGCGTGAATAAATGTCCAACTGCACATGCAACTAATATTTTTTTGTTTCCTCTTTTAACTTCATAATGAGGTACTTTATTGAAATTTTTTTGAGTTGGACTTCCGAGAGCACTTGCAATTTTAAGTGCTGCCTGTGGTTTTTCTGTTATGATTAATTCATATCCATTTTCTCTTAATTTTATTTTTGGATGAGAATATTCTTCTGCTTTTTTGGATTTTTTTACTTTCTTTTTTAACACAATAAATTTTTCAACTTTCTCTATTTGTTTTTTTGAGGGTTTTTTGTAATGTTTTTCAATTGCTCCTTGAGTTATTATCTCTGTTGGAGTTGTTTTAACAGGTTTTTCAGTTATATTTTTTAGAATATTCTGTTTTGGTAAAGCTTTTTTTACTTTTTTTTCAGTTGCATACTTTAAATCTCTTTTATCAACTCTGAAGTTCCCTTCTATAGCCAACTCTTCTTTTGTCTTTTTTTTCTTTTTCTTTATCGCCATTTTTGTTGCTTTCTTAGAATTAATGTGTTTTTTGTGTTTTTATAAATTTTGTGTGTCAGATTTCAAATATTTTTGGCTTTCTTCCTACATGAATTATTTTTGTTTTACCTATTTTTTCTTGTAATCCTCCTGCTTCATGTATATGTGCTGAAATTAAAATATCTGGTTTGAATTCTTTTATTGCTTTTTTAACTGCATTTGACCCAGGAAAACCTGAGAATTCAGCTACACTTCCTTTAGGATGAGCATGAGTTACCATTATCTTTTTTTTAGAATCTTTTATTTTTTCATTTCCTTTTTTTAATACTTTAAATATTTCTTCATCTTCTATGAAAAATGGTCCTGTAGATGGTTCGTATCCAGAACCGAAGATTCCAAGGTCACCTTTTCTTACAGAATATCCATGCACGTGTTTTGTTCCTTCGTAGATTTGAGTTAATGTATTTATTGTGGACATAGTTTCATGATTTCCAGGTATTAATACAACTTCTTTTTTTTCTTTTACAAAAGGTCCTATAAGATTTTTTGTTGATTTTTCAAGGAAAGTTAAGTCTCCTGCAAGAATAACTAAATCAACTTCTTCATCTTTTGCTTTTTTTGCTAATCTCTCAACAAACTTTGTATCTCCATGAATATCTCCTACTGCAAGAATTTTTGTTTTCTTATTTCTCTTTTTCATTGATTATAAAATATAAGTGAGTTAATAAGATTTTTTATTTTTAGTTTGTTGTAATTATGAAATCATTAAATTGTTAAATTTTCATCAAAATTATGTAGTGAATATATACATTACAAAACATTTAAAAGGATGATATTGTCTGGATATATACATTAAATAAGACACCTCAATAAGATGGAACAAGGAAAGAAAGACAATTTTGATATCTTTTTCAGAAGGAAGCCAGCTTTAATGCTTGTTTCTTTGAAGAAGAATACTCGAATGAGGTATGGTAGTATTTTGGCTAAGGAAGTGGATTGCACTTATAGCCATGCAGTGAAAATTCTGCAGACTTTGGAAGAACTTAAGTTAGTGGAGTTTGAAAAAAAGGGGAGAATTAAGGTGATAAAACTAACTAAGAAGGGAATTGAAGTTGCAGAGGCTATTGAAAATATTCAAAAGCTAATAAGATAAGATTGCATTGAGGTGATTACTAAATACCCCTGTTGCGAATGGAATTCAAATAGTTTTATTTGAAATGATAGCAATTTTTATTAACTCTTTTTATTTTTTTTATTCATGGTTAGCAGTAGTTATAAAGGAATAAAGTTCCCTCCTTTAACAAATAAAGAAATAGAAGAAAAATATAAAGAAGCCGAAGAAGAGATGCAGGAAGTTTTGGAGTGGAAAAAAGAAGAGGAAGCAAGACTTAAAGATAAAAAATCAAAACCTCAGGCAATTAGTGCTGCTAAAAGAGCTTTAATAAAAGTTGAAAGAAGAATAAATACTGTTAATGGTAATTTGATTTATTGGAAATTAAGAAAAGAAGGAAAGAGTCATTTTTATGCAAATCTTGAAAGAAATGAATATTGGGATAAGCTGAAGAATGGAAGTTCTGGGAATGATGATAAAGAAAGTGAAGATGATTAAAAAAGAAGTGACCCCGATGGGATTTGAACCCACGACACCTAGATTAAGAGTCTAGTGCTCTAACCAGGCTGAGCTACGGAGTCCTGGTATATAAATTAATTAGAAATAAATCGTTTAAAAAGATGTTGTTAAATTTAATATTTAAGCATTCTCTATTTTTTAACATCTATCTATATTCTCTCCAAGTGTGATTACACTTAGTGCATTTGAAGAATTTTGTTTCTGCTTCATCTCCTGCACGTGTCTGGCTTGTCCAGAAATAAGCTTTATCATTTCCACATTTCTTGCATTTTTCAACAACTAATGGTAATGTATTCATTTCTTTTTTAACTACTGCAACTTTGCTTTTTTCCTCTATCTTTTCAGAAGTTTTTATTTTTAATTTTTCTTTTGTAGAATAATCACATCTTGCACAACCATAATTCTTTCTTTTTTGGATTAAAACTGCTCCGCATTTAGGACAAAATTCCATTGTTTATTTTTACTCTCCTTTAACTTCTTTTTTTAAATTTATTTTCTTTATAAAACTTCTTGTTGTTTACTTTTAGTTTTCATCACACATTCCCCTTTCAGATGGGGTTCTTAAATGTTCATAAAATATCAATTTAATCCAACCTACTGAAGGGAGTATGTTTGCAGCAGCTTTTCCTACTAATTGGTCTTCACTTATAGATTTTTCTCCACTTATTTGTCCGTAATTGTTATCTCCTATTGTTGAAAAGATATACTTTCCGTTTTCTTGTCTTATTTCAATTATTCTATGTATTACTGGATTTTTTTGGTCGCTTTCAAAAATTATTATGTCTCCTACTTCTAGCTTTTCAGGTTTTGTCCCTACTATAAATACTATATCTCCTTTACTGAATCCTTTTTTAAGAGGAAATTCTTGAAATTGAGTTTTGTCTATATTTAATGAAGAGTATTTTATCTCGTGTCTATCCCACCAACTATTGAAATTTCCAAATACATTTCCTGAGTGATACATGCTACAAGATTCAACTATTGCAAGAGGAAGAGTTGTTCCTGTTACTAAATTTAATAGAGGGAAGAAAATGAATTTTATAACTATAAATATAAAAAGAAGAGAAATTAACCATCCTTTGAAACTATCGTCTTTCCAGACTATTTCCCAGAACCTTTTTAAGAATTTTCTAAATTTACTTTTGTTCCCACCTCTAGTCATTAGAGTAAAGATGAATTAAGGTTTTTAAAATGTTAGTTTGTTTTTTATTTGATTTATATTTTTCAAGAATAGAAATATTTAAATAGTATACATTTCTTTGTGTATACGTAATGTATATACAAAACCTCTTTTCAACCCAGCCACACTCAGGGTAAAACCTTGAGTTAGTGGCTTTTATATTTATCAAATAAAAAACAAAATGGAATACGCGATTAATAATTATAGTATTGGAAAGTCATCTTTTAATTATGATATTGCTAATTATAGAGAAATGTATTCTCAAAATTCTTTTGCTCAACAAATGTATAAAAATATTGTAAGATATGTTCCAACTACAATTAATATAGGAGATTATATTAAATAAAACTAAAATGATAAACGACATATTTGATAACACTATTTTATGCAGGAAATGCGGTAAAAAAATGAAAAAAACAAAATTTGTAAAAAATGGTTTTGTTTTAAGAGGAGTGGTTTGTCCTAATGAATCTTGCAATGAAAAAATAATTCATCCTATTGATGAACAAGAGTACAACAAATTTATAAATCTTAGAAACAAGGAATTCAAAGTCAAAATGAGACTAGTTGGAAATAGTTATGCTGTTTCAATCCCAAAGGAAATAGTTTCGTTTATGAATGAACAAGAAAAAATTATGAACGATATGGTAAAATTGTGTTTTGAAGATTTTGGAAAACTGAGTTTAAGTTTTGGGGACTATGTTGATGGAGATTCAAGAGTTATCAAATCCAGAGAGTGTAAAGTTATAAAGAATAATAAACCTGTTTTACACACAAAACAATTTTATGATTCAGCAAATCCTGAAAATAATAGAAAAATGATAATTAAAGAAGATGGGGGAGATGAATAAAAATGACAACAAAGAAAATTCAGCTTAAAGTTGTAGAAGCATTACAAGATGATGCCTATAAAGGCATTGCAAGAATAGATGCAGATTTAATGAAAGAATTAGAATTGAAAAGAGGAGATGCTATAATAATTAAAGGGAACAGAGATACAGTTGCAATAGTTGATAGGTCTTATCCTGCAGATGTTGGAGAAGGAATTATAAGAATAGATGGTATTCAAAGAAAAAATGCTAAGACAAGTCTTGGAGAAGTTGTTTCTATTTCTAAGGCAGAGATAAAAGAAGCAAAAAAAATAATGATTGCTCCTGCTCAAAAAGGAATAATGGTTCAGGGAGATCCTCAGGGGTTGAGGACTGGTTTGCTGGGAAGAACTGTTGTTAAAGGAGATATTGTTGTATTGGGTGGAGTTCAGAGAAGAAAAGATTTGATGTCTGAAGAATTTGGAGATTTAGAAGATGTTTTTGGAAACTTAAATGAATTATTAGGAGGAATGGGGTTTGGAAATCTTGGAGGAAGAATTTCTCAGATTAAATTTTTAGTTGTGAATGTAAATCCAAATCAACCTGTAAGAATAACTGAAAACACTGAAGTTACATTGAATTCAAAAGCAGTTGAGATAAATGAAGAAAATATCCCAGAAATAAATTATGAAGATATTGGTGGTTTGAGTGAAGAAATAAGAAAAATAAGAGAGATGGTTGAGATTCCTATGAAACATCCTGAGATTTTTGAAAGATTGGGAATTGAACCTCCAAAAGGAGTTCTTTTACATGGACCTCCTGGAACAGGTAAAACCTTACTTGCTAAAGCTGTTGCAAATGAATCAGAAGCAAATTTTATTTTACTTAATGGTCCAGAAATAATGTCAAAGTTTTATGGAGAATCAGAAAAGAAAATAAGAGATATTTTTGAAGAAGCTGAAAAAACAGCCCCTACAATTATTTTTATAGACGAAATAGATGCAATTGCTCCTAAGAGAGAGGATGTTCAGGGAGAAGTTGAAAGGAGAGTTGTTTCACAAATATTAACTATGATGGATGGTCTTAAAGGAAGAGGTAAAGTTATTGTTATTGGAGCAACAAATAGAGTTAATGCAATTGACCCTGCATTAAGAAGACCAGGAAGATTTGACAGAGAAATTGAAGTTGGAGTTCCAAGTAAAGATGGAAGATTACAGATATTGAAAATCCATACAAGAGGAATGCCTTTAACTAAAACAGTTAAATTAGAGGAATTAGCTTCACTTACTCATGGTTTTGTTGGAGCAGATTTAGAGTCCTTAGCTAAAGAAGCTGCAATGAATGTTCTTAGAAAATATTTGCCTCAAATGAAATTAGATGGCGAAGACCAAATTCCAAAAGAAATACTTGAAAAATTAGTTATTGACCAGGAAGATTTCAGAGAAGCATTGAGAGTTGTAAGACCAAGTGCAATGAGAGAAGTTTTAGTTGAAACTCCTAATGTTAACTGGGAAGATGTTGGAGGATTAGAAAATATTAAACAAGAATTAAAAGAAGCTGTTGAGTGGCCAATGAAATATCCTGAAAGCTTTGCAAGAATGGGTATAAGACCTTCAAGAGGTATTTTGTTATATGGACCTCCTGGAACAGGAAAAACCTTGCTTGCTAAAGCTGTTGCAAAAGAATCAGAAGCAAATTTTATACAGGTTAAGGGTCCTTCTTTATTGAGTATGTGGGTAGGAAAATCTGAAGAAGGAATGAGAAAAATATTTGAGAGAGCAAGACAAGTATCTCCTTGTGTTATATTCTTTGATGAAATAGATTCATTAGCAGGTAAGAGAGGGGTTGAAATGGGAACAAAAGTTACAGAAAGAGTTTTGAATCAAATGCTTGCAGAAATGGATGGATTAGAAGATTTGAAAGATATTTTGGTTATGGGTGCAACAAATAGACCTGATATGTTGGACCCTGCGTTGTTAAGACCAGGAAGATTTGATAAGATTCTTTTAGTTAATGCTCCTGATTCAAAAGGAAGATTAAACATTCTTAAGATACACACTAAGAAAATGCCTTTAGGAGATGGTAAAAAAATATTTGGTGAAAAAGAAAAAGAAAATTTCCTTAAGGAACTTTCTGAAAAAACAGAGGGTTATACTGGTGCAGACCTAGAATCTTTAGCAAGAGAAGCAGCTTTACTCTCATTGAGAGAATCAATTGAATCTAAGTTTGTGACTGAGAAACATTTTGAAGGTGCTCTTAAGAAAGTTAAACCAAGTATAACTAAATCAGTTATTGATGCTTACAGAAAAATAGAGGAAAATTTCTTGAAATCTGCAAAGAGTGCTGTTTATGAAGGAAATAGTTATCTTGGATAAATTGTTATTTCTGTATAGTTACAACAATAGTAAGTTTTAAATATTCTTTTTGTTGCATTCCTTTATGGAAAAATTAGGAGTATTAGTAGGATATGGGTTTGATTTTGAACTTGGAGGGCAAAATAAAATTTGTGCTGCTCTTAAAAATAATGGATATTTTGTTAAATCAATAGGCGAGCCTTGGCCTAGAGGTAAATATGTTCTTTTTGGAAAAAAATACATATCTTCAGGAGAATTAGATGATTCTGGGAATGTTTTTGGAGAAGGGGGAAATGTTCAATTAGGTAAAGATTTTGTTCTAGTTTCAGATAATGCTTTTCATTTTAATGAAATAAAAAAAGATGTTGATTTGAAAAGATTAATTAATGATAGAGGTTATTATGAATCTTCAAAAAAGATTATTTCAAATAAAGGAAAAGAACAATATAATGTGCCTGTTCATGTTGCCCCAACAGGTTATTTTTTTGGAAATTCTTCTGCTCAAGGACATATTGATTTATTCACTCTTTTACTTCCAAATAGCAAAATATTAATTTTCGATAAATATTTTGGTAAGGATGCAAATTTGAATTATGACTATAATAAAATTTGTGAGAAAGAAGGTCTTAAATTTTTAGAGTATGATGGAAGTAAGGAAGAAGTTTGGTTTCCTTTAAACTCTTTGGTTTTACCTAACTCACAAAAAGAAAAAGTAGTTATTGATAGTAATGCCAAATCATTAAATAGGATTTTAGAAAAAGAAGGAATTGAAAGAATTTTGGTTGATATGCCACAGAGAAATTATCCTGCAGGTAAAATTAATTGTCAGACAAATGTTTTTCTCTTAAAAGACAAAAATAAATTAGACAAACTTTTAGTTTAATCTTTACTTGTTGTTATTATTTTATTTCCGTTTTCTTCAATAAGTATAGTATCTTCAGCTTGAGAGACTATACCTTTTCCTACTTCAACTAATTGAGCATATTGGTGTAAATTTCCATTTTGTTCTAATTGAGATAAAGAAATTAAAGCCCTTGTTCCAAAGACATTTACAATCCATCTTGAGCAAAAAGGGAGTTGATTGTATTCTTCTATGATATATTCTAGTATCTTTCTTGCATCATTATTTCTTATATTCTTATGATTAATCAAATAGTAAATTCCAGAAGGTTTTCCATCTTTTATTTTTCCATAACCGTTTGTTGCAAAAGGTTCTATTGCATATAATCCAGCAGTAATTTCAGTTGTTCTTTTATCATCTATATTTGGAATTGTTAATCCTGCATGAAGGTTGTATTGTTCTATTTGGTGTCCTGAAAGATTTATTATTGGAGAGAATCCATAAGATTCGATTGTATTTTGTATGACTTTTCCTATTTTATTTATTTGAATTCCTTTTTCAATTGTTTTTTTTGCATTTTCAAGGGCTTTTTTTGATGCTTCTATTAACTTTTTATTTTCTTCTGAATTTTCTAAGTCCAGAGAGAAAGAAGTGTCAGATACAAATCCATTTACATGAACTCCTAAATCTACTTTAAGCAAACCGCTTGCAAGTGTTTCATCATTGTGAAAAGGAGTATAATGTGCAGCTATTTCATTTATTGAGAGGTTTGTAGGAAAAGCAGGTTTTCCTTTTAATTCAATTATTTTTTTTTCTATTTTTTCTGCTATTTCAAGTAATGGAACCCCTTTTTTTATCTGAGGTCTAATCCATTCTTTTACATCTTGTGCAATTTTACCAGCAAGAATTATTTCCTTTTTTTCCATTTCATATTTGGGTCTTTACTTTTATACAACCACTTATTTATCCAATAAACAATAGCAACTGTTACATATAAAAAGAGTAAATAAAGCCCAAATGTACAATTAAGAACATTTCCTGTAATTCCTGGTTCTTCTAAATATTTAAAATACCAGAATGCTGTCCAGAGAAAGATTAGTATCCCAGTGGATACCCAGATTGTTTTTAATGTCTTATGCATATTTTTATTAGTAGAAGTTAGTTTAATTAATTTTTCTTTTAGAAATCACTTAGTTTTTTCTGTTTTTTTTCTTCTATTATTTCTTTTACATCTATGTTGAATACTTGAAAAATATTTTCTACTGCAGGAAGTATTTGTCTTTTAAGATAGTATTCTATGTTGTATTCTCCTTCTTCCTGGGGGAGCTTAACTTTTTCTCTTACTAATTTAGCTTTCTTTCCTGCAGTTTCTGCTATATAATATTCAATTAAATCTCCTTCATTTGGTGCTATTGAAAGTTCTTTCATTTTTTTTGCAGCAATTACATGAGGAGAGATTGCTTTGTATTCTGAAATTGATTTTTTTAACTGAGTCCTTATTATTATTTCTTTTTTGAGTATTTTTCTAGATTTTATTTTTTTTATTATCTCTTTTAAATATTCTATTGCTTGTTTTTCATCTCCATCTTCTAAAACTAGTTTTATGACTTTGTTTTGCACTTCTCTTGCTAAATCACACCAATCTCTCCTTACTGTTTCAAATCCTCTTATTTTTATTTTATCCTGTTCATCTATTAATGCGTATTTTTTCTTTGCCCCAAAATCTCCTGTTCTTTTTGTAACCCATAATCCCCTCTTGAAAAATCCTTCTAAATCTAATTCCATTATTCCTGGAAGTTCTTTATTTATTTTCTTAAGTAAATCAAGAGCTTGTTTTTTTGTTTTATTTCCTAAGATTACTGCTATACTATCTGTATCACTATAAACTGGTTTGAACCCTTCATCTTCAAAGATTTTTATTGCTTTTTGTATGCTCTCTCTTGCAAAATAAGCTGTTGATGAAGCAGCTTCAACAGAATAATATCTTGCTCCGAAAAATCCCTGATATCCATAAGCTGCATTTGCAATCAGTTTGAAAGCATTACTTCTAACTTTTAAAATAGGATTTGGATTTTTATTATAATCTTCTTTGTATTTTCTTCTTTTCATTATTATTTCTTTTAACAATTCTGGAACAAATCCTTGTTCTTTTGAAAAATAGACCTTTTCGTTTTGAAATTCTCCAACATAAGAATTTTTTTTGTCTTCTGTTTGAGTTGATTTTGAGAGATTATATGTAACAATAACACTTCCATACATGCTTGAGAAATCAAAGAATGCAATGTTTTCATATAATCCCGGAGTGGGTTGAAAAACAAATGCTCCCTGATATTTTTCTCTGTTTCTTCTTTCAATTATTTCTGGCCTGTAAGGTTTTTTTTCTGGTATTTCATTGAATCTTTCTAAGTTGTGCAAAACATAATCTTCAAAATTTCCTGCCATTGTGCTTCTTGATACACTAAAAATTGGCTCTTTTGTTATTTTTGTTATTTCTTCTAAATCTGCCCAAATTTTTTCAAGAATTTTGTAAGTTAATTCAGAATCTTTGAGATTATATTCATAAAATTTATCCCAATCTACTTTATTTTTTCTGGACTCTTCTAAAGGACTTAATTCTATTTTTCTTTCTCCAAGCAATTCATTAGATACTTCATTTAGAGAAAGAGTTTCTGATTGGAGATATTGAGAATATGCATTTTTTATGAATCGTAATAAGTCAATATGAACTATTCCTTTTATCTTTCCTGTTAAGAATATTCCTCTTGAAAATATAGGTTGTGAATTGTCTAATCCAAGATTTAATTTGATTTTTAGTTTTTCTGTTCTTGCCTTTATGTAAGGTAAGTCAAATCCATCTGAGAAATATCCAACCAGTATATCTGGAGAGTATTTTTTTACTTCATTTACAAATCCTTCAAGCATTTCTTTTTCATCTTTGAATTTTTCAACAAATGTTTTTTTTGAGGGTTCTTTGAATGTTAATACTTTTTTGAAATTTTCTCCATATAATGAAATCATTAATATCTCTCCTTTTCCTAATTCTAATTCCTTAGCTTCTATATCATATGCAAGAATTTTTGGAAAGAATTTTGTTTTATGTTTATCTTCTGGTATTTTTTTTAAAGATTTTAATTCTATGCAAAAATCAACTTCAAGGGCAGAATCTATTCCTCCGAATTTATCAGAATTATTTAGCATTTCTCCTTCGATTTCATACCATTCTAAAGGGTTTAATTTTCTTTCAATTATATAATGTGTGATAAATCCTAAATCATACCCTCTTCTTTTTTCTATTCCTTGAAAGTCTAAATTATCTGCTAAATCATGTAAATCTTTGTAATTTGTTGCGAATATTTTAATAGCTTCAACTGTTTTTCCTAAAAATTTTTTATCGTGGATTTCAATTTTTTCTATCCTAGTTTTTCTGGATTTTTTATCTAAACTTATTTTATCTACTTCTTCTATTAAATCTCCTAATTCTTTTTTGCCTATGTTATCTTTTAATATTGCCCAGAGATAAACAGGGCAGGAATCTATTACACAAACTTTTTTCCCATTTTCATCTCTACCAAATACTTGAATGTAATTTTTTCCTTCATAATCAAATGGTTGATAATCTAAGGGTATAAAATTTGTTTTCATGAATAGATTAAGAGATAGAATTATTTAAAGCTTAGGAATATTCATTTTTCTATATTTAGTTTTTACAAATGTTTGCATTTGTTACTACTTATAAGATACTATATATAGAAAAGTTTATAAAGTAGAAGGAGTTTAATTAGGTATGGTAAACAAATATACTGTTTTTAATTATGCTCCAGAAACATATGAGAAAGATAAATATTTAGTTGATGCTATACATAGGAGAGTGCCTTATTTGAGTAGAGGAAGACCTCAAGATGCTTTAGAATTAGCAAAGATTCTAAAAGAGTATGGTTATAAGGGATTAAGAGTTGCTTCTAATGATTCACCTAATGCCTTTGTTTCTCTGGATAAATTAGTAAGTATTAATCCTTGGAGAATTATTAGAGTTGCTAATGATATGTATGTTCAAGCAAATAAAAGAATGAGTTTTTTTGGAGATCCATCTAAAAATCCTGAAAGCCCTTTCTATAAGAAAGGACCTGATTTAGAAGGAAGAATTGAAGATGATGGACAAGGACGTTTATTTTAGATTTTAGATAATTATTTATATTTCTGCAGTTTAGTTTCAGATATTTTATATTAGAAATGGGGCTAAACATAAGAGAAATAATACCTAGAAGGGAACTTGAAGAATCTGAACTTAAAGATAAAATTGTTTGTGTTGATGCATTTAATGCTCTTTACCAATTTTTATCAAGTATAAGGCAACCTGATGGGACTCCACTTATGGACAATAAAAAAAGAATAACTAGCCATTTGTCAGGTATCTTTTATAGAAATATTAATCTTATGGAAGAAGGCATTAAATTGGTTTATGTTTTTGATGGTAGAGCTCCAGATTTAAAATATAAAACACATAAAGAAAGAGAAACTTCTAGGGATATTGCAAAAGAAAGATATGAAATAGCAAAAGGTGAGTTAGATATTGAAAGTATGAAAAGGTATAGTTCTCAATTAACAAGACTTAATAGAGAGATGATTGAAGAGAGTAAAGAGTTGTTGGAAGCAATGGGAATACCTGTAATACAAGCTTCTTCTGAAGGAGAAGCTCAAGCAGCATATATGGCAAGAACAATCCCCAGAGTTTATGCATCTGTTAGTCAGGATTATGATAGTTTACTTTTTGGAGCTCCAAGGTTAATAAGAAATTTAACTGTTTCAAGAAAGAGGAAAACTTATAGTGGCTATGTTGAAATAAAACAAGAAGTTATTGAATTAGATAAAGTTCTTAATATTCTTGAGATAAATCTAGAGCAATTAATTTGTTTAGGTATTCTTGTTGGAACAGATTATAATCCTAAGGGTATTCCGGGTATAGGACAGAAAAAAGCATTGGATATTGTTAAAAAATATAAATTTCCTTATGAGATATTCAAGAGTGTTGAAGAACAAATTATGAGTTTGTCAGAAGAAGATAGATTTGACTGGCAGGAGATATTTTCTCTTTTTTATAAACCTAAGGTAGACAATGTTGATTTTGAATTTAAGGGATTTGATGAAAATAAAATCAGAGAGATTTTAGTTGAAAGACATGACTTTTCTGAAGAAAGAGTTCAAAAGCAAATTAACAGATTAAAGGATTTGAAAAATAAAAACCAACAAAAAAGTTTAGGTAAATGGTTTTAAATTTATCTTCTTAAATATATTCTTTTATCAACTCTTCTCTTGAATTCTCTTTTTATTAATACTATTCCAATAATTAAGAAGATTATTCCTATTATTCTAAACCACCAAACTAAGTTGTGCAAGAAAAAGCTTCCAACTATAAATAAAACTCCGAAGAAAGAGAAAATAACCCTTGCAGTTACTGCTAAAATCATGTATACTAGTCCAACTAAAATTATTATTGGGATAACACTGTATAGAAGATTGTTGTTTATTCCTATTTTGTAAAAAAATCCTGGGAAGTCAAGATTTGTTTTACTTAAACCATATACTGACAAAAGAGCAATAGATAAAGAGATTACTCCTAGTGGACCTTTATCTTTTATAGTTTTAGAGAGTGCTAATCTTATTATAGCAAAGAAAAGCACAAAGATTAGTCCAAATATGATTAACTCTGCATCTAAGTTATAGAAAATATCAACCCCCATATCTAATATATGGATAATCTGTTTATAAATTTATTTTTATAAGTTTTAGGAAGATTTAAATCCTTTTTTTAATATTGTTGTATATGGTAAATCATCGTTCATTTAATATTTTGGGAAATATAGCTGTAGTTAATTTTCCTTATGGAACAAAACTTTCAGATAAAAAGAAATTTGCATTAGAAATATTAAATAAAAATAAATTCATAAAAACTGTTGTGGAAAAGTCAGGTAATTTCGCTGGCAGACTTAGGAAGATGGAAACAAAACATCTTGCAGGAGAGAAAAACAAGGAAGTTTTGTATAAAGAAAATAATTGCTCTTTTAGATTTAATTTAGATACAACTTATTTTTCTCCAAGATTAAGTAATGAGAGAAAAGAAATTGCTTCTTGTATAAAAAATAATTCCAGTGTTTTAGTTATGTTTGCAGGAGTTGCACCTTTTTCCATAGTTATAGCTAAAAATTCTAAACCTAAAGAGGTTTATTCAAATGAGATAAATAGAGCTGCTAATAAATACGGGGAGCTTAATGCTGAAATAAATGGAGTTAAAAATAAAATTAAATTTGTTAATGGAGATATAAAAAAAGTAGCAGTTAAATTAAAGGAAGAAGGTAAAAAATTTGATTTTATAGTTATGCCACGTCCAAATCTTAAGGAGAGCTTTTTAGAGCAAGCATTTATGTTAAGCAAAAAAGGAACAATAATCTTTTATTATGATTTTTGTAAGGTGGATGAAGTAGATAAAATTCTTGAAAAGATAAATAAGAAGGCCTTGGAATCTGGAAATAGAATAAAAATATTAAACAAGAAGCCTGCAGGAGAAATTGCTCCTTATAAAATAAGAATAAGGGTTGATTTTAAGGTTTTGTGATTATTAAAAAATCTTCTCCAAATTTTTGTTTGTATTTTTGGTAGTTTTCAATTGAATTATCTTTTTTTAATCTGCTGATATTTTTTTCTAAAGAATATCCTTTAAAATTTTCTTTAGAAAATTCTTCTAGTGTCTTGTATCCAAGATTAACATATAGGGGTTTTTTTGGATTTAATTTTAATCCTTGTATTTTTAATATTTGAGCGAGTGGTAAATCTTGTCTTCCATTGTATTTTCCTTCTAATAGATATACTTCATTGGCTCTTTTGTAATTGAGAAAATATTCTTTTGATTGTTTATCATTGTTTTGGAATTCTATAACGAAATGCAATCTGTTGAAATCAAATCCATTTGAAGGAAGGTGTTCTTCTATTACTAGTTTATGGGGTATTTTCTTTTTTGAAATTAAATGCGAAGAAACCAAGGTTAAATCCAAACAAGGATTCATAAAACAAGTTTCTCCACTTGATAATATTTCTTCTACTGAGCGTCTCCCAAAATATTTATCTATTTCTTCATTTGTCCAATACACTCGTTTTACCTTTTTGTTTACTTCTGAGATTATTTCTTTTGCTATGTTAATTGCTTTATCCATAAAAAGATGTAAAACCTTTGGTTTAAAAATATTATTAAAATTTCTTTTCTGCTTTTAATGCAGTAGGTGCTTCTCCTCCATGCCAAGTAAATCTTGGTCTTATTCTCATAGGATATATTCTTTCAGAATTATCATCTAATATAATTGCTGAACCATTTAGTGAGGGTAATTCATCCATATATTGTTTAATACTTTCAAGAAGATAACTTTGCATTATCTTATTGAGTGCTTCTAAATCTGGTGCAGAAGTAACTCTATGCGAGATTACTATATCGGATTGAGTCATTACATCTTTGTGTATCTGACCTGGTTGTTGAGTTGCAAGAACCAGAGATATTCCTGGTTGTCTTCCTTCTCTTAATAATTGTGTTAATGCATCACTTGCTATTGTTTTTCCCTCTAGAGGTAAGAATTCGTGTGCTTCATCTATAAATAACCAGATTAAGGGATTTTCTTTTTTTTCTACATAGTAGCCCATATCTAATCCTCTTGATATAGATTTTATTTCTTCTTTTTTTCTTGCAGCCATTCTTTGGTTAAAGAGTTTTCTTGATATTAGGCTTATAACTAATGCTCTTACATTAAAACTCCCCACAGAATTATAAACACTTAAATCTAAAACAGTTGTTGTTCCAGCATTTACTAAATGAGTTATTTTTGTAGGTGAAATACCTTTTTTTGAGAATATTCCCCATGTGTTTGCAGCTTCAAATAACCCTGTTGCAGCGTTTTTTATCTCTCTGTCTGTTTTTTGGTCTTTTTCAATTTCATTTACTATATCGTCTATATCAAAGATTTTTTTTGTTCTCAGTTTGTTTATTATTCTTTGGATGAGAACAGCAACAGGATGGATTATATCTAAACCAAATGTTAATATCCAATCTTCAGCATTCATTTCAGTTACATCTAATGCAAACTTTTCATCTGCAGGTATACCTCTTCTTACATAGTCATCATAAAACCCAAATGGGATGAATATTTTTACATTCAAATTTTTTGGTTTTAAATCCCATTCATGTAAAAGTTCTTTATCTTTTTCGTTTGCATATTTCATTGTCCAGTAAATTCCCATAGTGTCAAACATAAGAGACGCAATATTTTGTGAAACATCTTTGGGTAAATTAGACAATTCCTCTGCTATAACTCCTAGAGTATAGCTTTTACCGCTTCCTCTTTTACCTGCAACAAGTACAACATGGCTCCTTATTACATCCATGAATATTTTATTACTTAAAGAAGTGTATTGCCCCATTTTTACAAACCCCTTTCCAATATAAGCTAAACCCTTTCCCTCAAATTTTTTTTTATCTGAGGAGTTTCTTCCTGTTATAATTTCATATGACATTTATAAATAAGTTTACATTAATTTTTAATTGTTTGTTTTTGTTGCAATAAATTAAAGAACCACAATATTTTTAAAGCATTTATTCATCTTTTAAAAATGGAAAATCAACCTAAAGAACATATTGTTCATGTTAATAGAGAAAGAAGACATGGTATAAGAGACAAACCTTGGGTTGTTTCAACAATTGCTTTAATAATCTTGGTTGTTTTACTTCTTTCATTGAATGTATTTAATATTACTGGAAAGGTTGTTTCAGCTAATAAAGCTGGAGAGAAGCTTGCTGATTTTGCAGAATCACAAGGATTAACAGTTGAAGTTTCTAGTGTTGAAAAAGAAGGTAATTTTTATTTAGTTACTCTTTTGATTGAAGGTCAAGAGTTGCCAATGTATGTTACTAAAGATGGAAAATATTTCACAAATTATCTATATCCTTTAGAAGAAGAGGAAGAAAAATCTAATAATAATCAAAATACTAATACTCAAACTCAAGAAATACCTAAATCTGAAAAACCAACTGTTGATTTATTTGTTATGAGTCATTGTCCATATGGAACTCAAGCAGAAAAAGGAATAATCCCTGCTATTGAAGCTTTAGGAGATACAGTTAATTTTAACTTAAGATTTGTATACTATATTATGCATCCTTCTGCTGGGGAAGTTGAAGAACAGACAAGACAGTATTGTATACAAAAAGAACAAGAAGCTAAGTTACTTCCATATTTGAAATGTTTCTTAGGAAAAACAGGAACTGCTGCTGATTCAGAAGCTTGTTTAACAGAAGTTAAGATAGATAAAGCTAAACTTAATTCTTGTATTACAAAGGCAGATAAGGAATTCAAGATTTCAGAAAATAAAAATGATCAGAGTAAGTGGTTGAGTGGAAGATATCCTCTTTTCAATATAGATAAACAACTTAATGAATTATATGATATTGGAGGAAGTCCAACATTGGTTATAAATGGAGTTACAGTTAATAGTGCAAGAGACCCTGCTTCATATTTAGATTCTATATGTAAAGCATTTAGTGATGGAAAGGTTCCTGAAGCTTGTGGAACAAAATTATCTACAACTTCTTATAGTGCAGGATTTGGATATAATGCAGGAACTTCAACTAATGCTCAGTGTTAATTAATCTTTTATTTTGTAGTAATTATTCTCTTTTAAAAAATATTCTTTGAAGTTTTATATTTTTGAGAATTAGAAAACAAAACTAGCATAACCTACAACAAATACAGTATCTCCTGTGATATCTCCTGAATTCTTATATTCTACTAATTGAGGTCTCCATCCTTTTATCTGACACATTTTGAACAGAATTAGTAGAGGATATAATCCACAAGCATCAATATTTGGTAATTCATATTCTTTTAAGTTTTCTATTGCATCTATTGCTCTTCTGTCTTTTTTTATAGATTCACTATACTCCAGAGCATGACTTAAATCTGTTGAGAAGATAAAGACCGCATCTTCTTCTAGGAATTTTCTTGCAAGTTCTTCTGCTTCTTGCATATTTATTTGACCGACTGCAATAGGCAGAATCTCAGTTACATTTAATTTTTGTAAAAAAGGTATTTGGTTTTCAATGGAGTGTTCGCGAGGTATTTTATTAAAAGAGTTTTTAGGAATATTTACTTTTCCTAAAGGGGTTGTAAAACTTGGGAGAGTGCTTATTCCTTTGAATGTTTGGTAGTGAGATGGTCCAAAGATTATAGCTTTTTTTATATTTCTATTTCTTTTTAAAAGCGAGAAAGCTTTTCCAGCTATTTCTCCAGAGTAAGCATATCCAGCATGAGGGACAATAAGTCCGTGTACTTCATTTATATTGACTATACTCTCTTTGGATAAGAATTTTTCCAACAATTCTTCTAATTCACCCTTTTCTGAAGGAAACCACTTTTTCATAAGTTATTTAATTAACAAAGTATTATAAATTTTATGCATGAATGTATTTTGTATAAATCTCTTAAGGGAAAGTCAGTTCAATGTTTTGCTTGTAATCATAGATGTATTATAAAAGAAAATTATTCTGGTATTTGCGGAGTTAGGAAGAATATTGAAGGAAAGTTGTGTCTTCTTGTGTATGGGGTTATTATCTCTGAAAATATAGACCCTATTGAAAAAAAGCCCTTGTTTAATTTTTTACCTCATACAAATACTTATTCTATTGGGACTATTGGATGTAATTTTAAATGTGATTTTTGTCAAAATTATGGAATTTCTCAGGTAAAAGAAATTATTGGAAAAAAGATTAGTGCTCAAGAAATTGTTAAAAGAGCATTGAAATCTGGTTGTAAAAGCATATCATATACTTATAATGAACCAACTATTTTTGCAGAATTTGTTAAAGAAATTGCTGTTTTGGCAAAAGAAAAAGGTCTTAAGAACATTCTTGTTACAAATGGTTATATGACTAAAGAGTGTATGGATTTTCTAGGAGATTATATTGATGCTATGAATATTGATTTAAAATCTCTAAATGAGGATTTTTATAGAAAACTATGCAAATCTAAATTAAGTCCTGTTTTAGAAACAATAAAATATGCTTATAAAAAAGGTATTCATATAGAGATTACAACATTACTTATTCCAGGAGAGAATGACTCTGAAAAAGAGCTTAAAGAGATTGTGAAATTTATTTCTGGTATAAGTAGAGAAATTCCTTGGCATATTTCAAGATTTTTTCCTATGTATAAAATGAAAAATAAAGATGTTACTTCAGTAGGTAGTTTAAGGAAAGCAGAAGAGATTGGCAAAAAGTATTTGAAGTATGTTTATGTTGGTAATGTCTGGTAATATGGCACTTAAATTAACTGAAATAGCGAGAAAGACCCTTGAAGAATATTTTAAAGGCAGAAATTTTCTTCCTGATGAGTATACGAGGAGTATTTATAATAAAAAACAAGCGTGTTTTGTAACATTAACTATTGATGGAAAATTAAGAGGGTGTATTGGTTCTCTTATTCCTCAAAGAGAATTATGGAAAGATGTTCAAGAGAATGCAATAAATGCAGCTGTTCATGATTTTAGATTTCCAAAATTAACAGAAAAAGAATTATCTAAAATTAAAATTGAAATCTCTGTTCTTTCTCTTCCTAAAAAAATCAAATCAATTAATGAAAAAGATTTGCTTATGAGAGTTAATCCTGGAAAAGGTTATATTCTTAAGAAAGGAGGATTTTCATCAACTTTTTTACCTCAAGTATGGGAACAAATACCAGATAAGATAGAATTTTTAGAGAGTTTGTCTGTTAAGGCAGGATTAAATAGAAATTCTTGGAAAAGTGGGGAACTATGGTCTTATAGTGTGATTGTAGAAAAAGAAGATTAATTTTTAAGATACTCTAATTCTTCTTCATCTAATTTAAGTTCTTTAGGTATTTCAGGGTTTGAATTAATTATTTGTTTTATTATTGGAAATTCTTGCATTGCTCTCTTTTTCCCTATGTGAACATATTCTGCATATTTTGCAGATATTGATTTCTTTTTAATATTCTTTTGATTGTTCATCCATATTTTTAATATCCTTGTTGGTTTTTTGTAGGTTGTAAATCCTGGTTTAGCGCTTTTTTTAGATGAAGAAATTCCATAACTTAAGAAAATATTTTCATAAACTAAAAATCTCCAATACTGTTGTTTGTATATTCTTCCTCTGAAAATATCTGTTTTACTTAATAAATCATAAGCTCTTGCAAGTTCTCTTCCTTTATATTCTAAAGGTATGTTCTCTTCTACCCACAGAATTATCTCGTCGATAGGAGTTTTAACAGAATCAAATATTTTTAATGTTTCATCAGTTGCTTTTTCTTTGAATATCATTTTTAATGCATTGAATATATCTACTTCTTTGTTTCTTTCATCAAAATCAATACTTGAAAGATCTTTTAGTTTCGAGATTGTTTGAATATCATTTATTGCAGCTCTTAAATCCCCTTTTGCTTTAACTGCTATTCTTGTAAGGATTGAATCTTCCATGAAGCTTTTTTCTTTTCTTAAGATATCTGCTAACACTTCTTTTATTATCCTGTAATCTATATTTCTTAATTGGACTAGTTCTGCTTTTTTTCTTAATGGACTTAAACGTTTATCCCAGATATCATTTGCAGTTATGATAACTGGATAATGGGTGTATTCTATTAAATCTACAAATTCACTTAAACCCCCTTTATCTACAGTTGAGATACCATCAACTTCATCAACTAATATTATTTTTCCTTGTTTTATAAGGGATTTTTGTTCCATAGCAGGTTTTAACACTTCTTCAAGTCTTTTTTTATCACGTAAGTCAGAAGCATTCAACTCAAAGACTTCTGAATTTGTTTCTTTTCCAATTACATGAGCTATTGTTGTTTTTCCTGTTCCTGGTGGGCCATGGAGGACTATTGCCTTCTTTGAACCTTTATTGTGGAATTCTTCTAAGAATTTTCTAACTTTATCAATTGCTTCATTCTGACCTTTAATATCTTGAAATTTTTTTGGCCTGTATTTTTCAACCCAAGGTGACATTTTTTGTTCCTTCTTTTTTTAAATATTTTATATCATCTAAAATATTAGATATTTCTTTTCTCGCTATATTAACAGAAATTAATTCAGAAAGGGCATCTTTAGCTGTAGTTCTTATTTTTGCTGAAAGATAGTCTATTTCGCTTATAATTTCTGGATAGGTTATATTTTTGTTTATTTTTGATTTATATTTTGTTAAATTTGTAAAATAGATTTTATCATTTATTTCCATTTTTATTCCTTGCCTAAACCTGCAAGCACAAAACTTGCAAGAAGAGCTTGAAGTTGTATAAATGGGTCACTTCCTTCAACTATCCTGAATTCTGATTCTCCTGTTTTTTCTGTGAGTCTGACTTTTAATTCTGGTTCAACAGGTAAATTCCAGATTTCTTTTTGTATGGCTTTTATTACATCTTGTCCAGAAATTGACTCTTTAAGCATAACATCAAGAAGTTTTTCTCTTGCTCTTTGGAAATCTCCTGCAAGTGCATAATCTAGCACAACTTTAATGTCTTTAGGCTTAGCATTTGAGATTATTGTTGAAATTAGTTCAGGAGTTATATTTGGAGAGATTGATGCTGTTGCTTGTAGAAGATTTGTAGCTCGCCTACAATCTCCTTCACTTCCCTCATACAATATTTCTATTGCTTCTGGTTTTATTGTTAAGTTTTCTCTTTTTGAGATATCTAATATGTATTTTTCAATATCTTTTTTTTCAAGAAGTTTAAATCTAAATATACTACAACGTGATTGTATTGGGTCTATTATTTTTGAACTATAGTTACAGGATAGTATAAATCTACATGTAGAGGAATAGTTTTCCATTGTTCTTCTTAGTGCCTGTTGAGCTTCTGGTGTTAAAGCATCTGCTTCATCAAGAAAGATTATTTTAAAAGGGACATTTCCAATTGATTTTGTCCTTGCAAAGTTCTTTACTTTTTCTCTTACTATATTTATTCCTCTTTCATCAGAAGCATTAAGTTCTAAATAATTTTCTTTCCAG
>Ga0116159_1000327_pt1 | contig 56127 bp, 46 predicted proteins | sample AD_JPNAS1_MetaG_FD_89878 | JGI IMG/M metagenome (GOLD analysis project Ga0116159, IMG submission 89878) | Active sludge microbial communities of municipal wastewater-treating anaerobic digesters from Japan - AD_JPNAS1_MetaG | ecosystem: Engineered > Bioreactor > Anaerobic > Digestate | place...
AAAAGAAAAGGAAATGGATTTGTTCAAAAATTTGGGGTTCGTTCCGACTTTTTGAACAAACCGCTTCATTTCCTCGTAGTTTTCGGAAGAAGCCAAATTTTTGGCTTTTCTCGTATCTAAAATCCACGCACGCAAGGGTTGGAGCCAATTCTTTCCTGTTTGTCCAAAATCTTCCAAATCGTTCGCAAGAGAAACTTTTTGCTTTAATAGTTCCTCTTTTTTCGGCAGATAATTTTCCTTTGGTATGTCGCCGTCAATGTAGGCAGAAACCAATTTGTCTAGTTTCTCTTGCGTTTCCAAAAGTTTATTTTTCAGATTTTGAACAAATTTTTGCGACGAGTGATTATTTTCTTTTTCCCATTCATCAACTTGCCTCAACATTTTTGAAGTCCACTCGTCGCAAAAGGCAACGCTTTGAAGCCGTGCCTTAATTTGCGCGGCAAGATCCTTTTCTTGAATATACTTTTGCGAGCAAACACCTTTCTTTTTGGTGCAACGATAGTAGCGATATATGCCGCCGCACTTGCCGCGCGAAAATTGCGCCGTGATCGCCGAACCACATTCTCCGCAAGTCATAAGTCCGGTAAATGGGAAATCGTGGCGTTGTTTTGATTTTCTCGGTTTTGCTTTACGGCGCAATACTTCTTGCACGGCTTCAAAAAGCGTTGCGGAAAGAATTGGCTCAAAGCGTCCTTCGTGATATTCGCCTTTGTGCTTCACCAAACCCAAATACGCCTGATTGGTGAGCATTCGGGAAACGGACGCTTTGGCAAGTGGCGTTCGGTTCTTTGTTTCCAAGCCAAGTTCAGCCAAAAACTCCGCCAAACTTCCGAGTGTATGTTTTCCGGTGGCGAATTCCTCAAAAGCGCGAACAATGACTTTTGAAAGTGTAGGGTGCGGTTCTATCGTTCGTGTTTTAGTATTATTCACATAGCCAAACGGCGCTTTTGTCAGCCATTCGCCGCGGCGGAGTTTTTGGCGAATACCGCGATTGATATTTTCCACCAAATTGTCGGAATAATATTTGCTTTGACCGAACGCCACTTGCAACATAAACAACCCTTGCGGCGTGGGCTCAAACCAAAATGTCGGAAAGCGCAAAGAAACTATTTTTTGCGTGTCCACGAGATAGATAATTTTGCCGCCGTCCACAGAATTGCGAGCGAGGCGGTCGGGGTGCCACGATAAAATTCCTACTCCGTCAGATTTTTCTATCTCGTCAATCATTTCCGCAAATTTTTCTCGTCCGGGTTTCTTTGCGCTTTTCGCTTCTGTAAATTCTGCAAGAATTTCCACATTTTCTCTACGCGCGTATTCTCGCAATTCAAATAATTGAGCTTCAATACTCATAATTTGGTGGTCGTCATCTTCCGTTGATTTCCGAGCGTAGAGAAAATATTTTGGTTTGAGCATAATTTTATAAATTATTATTCTAGATACGAAAAAGACAAATCCATTTCCTTTTCTTTTTGCCCACCGTGGGATTTTATGGCTTTGCGCAAGGCGCAAAGCCCGAATGCCGAGCGGCGAAGCCGCGAGGCAACCCTTTCCCAAAATGGCGAAAGTTGCGATTGGTGGACCTAAGGGGATTCGAACCCCTCGCCTCTTCTATGCCATAGAAGCGCTCTACCAAATGAGCTATAGGCCCGTTAAAACAATGTCTATTGTAAAGGATTCTCGGGGAAAAACAAATGTAAACCGCTTGTAAACAAGGCTCTTAAAATATAAGCTGAAATGGCACGGGAAGCGTGCCAGAGCGGTCGAATGGGCCTGTCTTGAAAACAGGTATGCCCGAAAGGGCATCAGAGGTTCGAATCCTCTCGCTTCCGCTTCATTTATAAACAAATAAATTATAAGTAATGATCAATCTAAAACGCATTTACGAACCCTACAGTAAAGACGACGGTTTCCGGATCTTAGTCGATAGGCTTTGGCCGAGGGGCGTGAGCAAAGAAAAAGCCAAACTCAATTTGTGGCTTAAAGACATCGGGCCGAGCAACGAACTCCGCAAATGGTTTAATCACGAAGTAGAAAAATGGCCCGAGTTCAAGAAAAGATACAAGCGAGAACTCAGAGACAAAAAGGATCTTTTGGAAGAGTTGAAGGACATACATCGCGAACACAAGAAAATAACGCTCCTTTACGCCGCCAAAGACGAAAAGCACAATGAGGCGATAATTATCAAAGATTTTTTGTAAATAAGCAACAACAACTGTGCTATAATCAAACAAAGTCGATACGTTAAAAAAATATAAACATCATGTGGTCAATCATAGGCATTGTTCTGCTCGTAGCCTGGGTCGCCGGGTTTTTCGTTTTTAAGATCGCCGGGGTCTTCATTCACCTGCTTCTCATAATGGCGGTAATTTCTTTTCTCGTCCGCATAATCAGGGGAAAATAAAATTAATACTATTATCATGGCCAAAATCACCAAAGCAAAAGTCAAAAGCAGCGCCCGCAAAATTAGGAACGCGACCGAAGAACAATTTGACGAAATGCAGAAAAATTACCAGAAGGTCATGGGAAACGTAAACAATATGACCGCCCCCGGGCTTTTGTTCGTTTCCTTCATCGGAATAGCCATCATCCTTTTGCTCGACAGTGCGCTCTTCGATCTTATCGGATTATTGGTGCTGATTTATCCGTTCTATCTCTTCGCGCAAAAAACCGGACATCACGACGGTTATTGCGAAGGATATTACGACCACATGACCAAGGATAAGAACGCCGAAGACGCCGATAGGAGCGATAAAAAAGATTAAAACATAACTCCCGATATTGAGCCGCTTTGGCGTTTTTACCGATCTTTCCTGTTGATTTTACGCATTCTGTATTAAAATTAAGCCATGAAAAAAGGTTTTAAAAACAACATCGAGAAGTTAACCCTTGAGAATAACAATTTCCGAAAGGTCCTCTACACCGCCGAACACTGCCAGCTCGTCTTGATGAGCCTCAAACCCAAAGAAGACATCGGCGTCGAAATCCATCCGGACAACGACCAATTCTTCAGGTTCGAAGCCGGCCACGGCAAGGCCATCATCGACGGCAACGAATACGATCTCGCGGACGGCGACGCGGTCATCGTCCCTGCCGGAGCCGAACACAACATCATAAACGTTTCTGAAACCGAGGAATTGAAAATGTATACCATATATTCTCCGGCCCACCATAAAGACGGAATCGTGCGGCTGACCAAAGAAGAAGCGACGGCGAACGAAGCGGACTTCGACGGACAAACAACGGAATAAATAAGCAACTGATACAAAAACTCTCCCTTCATAGAGGGAGAGTTTTGTTTTTATTCGAGTTAATTAGCGTCCGTGCAAACGAATCCGCTCGATCCGCCTACCCAACCGCCCAAAGCGGAGCATCTGTTGACGCAAGTTTCTATCGCGCCCACATTTTGGCATTTGACTCCGGATCCCAAATTTCCGGTAATCGAGCCATCATGGCAAACGCATTTATACGATCCCACCGCCGTCGAAGACTGGCTAGAGGCTTTCACGAGAATGCTCGAAGCCGCGCGCATTCCAATGTTGCTGTAAGAAGGATTGGTCATATAATCGTCTTCCTTGTAATTAGACATTGAGCCGATCTCGTGCGATCTAAAGCATCGAACGCCGATTTCGTAAGCTCCGGCCGGAACGCCGTACGTCGCAAACGTCGTGCTTCCGGTTCTCGAAAGATTATCCTTGGTGGTGTTCGAGCCTTCGAACCAGACGCGGCATCCCTGGAAATTTGAAGAAGCGTTCCAGCTCACGGAAAAAGTCTGGCCCTCGTTTACGGACGAAGGGACGACGCTCGTGATATTCACGTACTCACTAGAGTATGAAGGCGGTATGTAAACGTAGTCGTTATCGTCATCATCGTCGTCGTAATAAGAGGTTTGCGAAGGAATCGCCACCGAAACCCTATTCGACAGACTTCCCTCGCCGTAAGCATTCATCGCCGAAACGCGATAATAATAAGTACGGCCCCTAGACACGCTCGAATCCGTATAGTTGGTGAATTGAGTAGTGGTGAGCAGAGAAAGGCTGCCCGAAGAAGTTCCCCGGTAGATCCGGTAGTTCTGGATATAGCTTCCGCCGTCGTTAGGAGTGCTCCAAGACAAAAGGGCGTAGCCGGCGTTGTTCACCACGCTCAAGTTGGTGATTTGTCCGGGAACAGTTTTCTGTTGGGAAGGCGGATAATAGACATTCGCGTAAGGCGTGGCCGAAACCTTGTTCGACAGACTTCCTTCGCCGTAAGTATTGACGGCGGAAACACGATAGTAGTAAGTCGTGCCGTTAGAAACAGAGGTATCGACAAAGCTCGGCGATCCGGCGGTCGTGTAAAAGCTATCGCCGTAATAATCGGTCGAACGATAAATCTTGTAATAGGAAATCGAATCGGAAGACGGCGTTGACCACGAAAGATAAACCTGGCTGTTGCCGGGATTCGCCGACAATCCGGAAACCTGCCCAGGAACCTGGTTGTAATTGTAGTAATAGTAAGACGAAGCGACCGGCGTGGCGCCGACCTCGGCGGACATCGGGCCTTCACCCGCGGAATTCACGGCGGAGACTTTGAAATAATACGTCTGGCCGTTGTTCAAACCGTAGTTCACGAAAGAATTCGTATACGCGGTCGAGATATACGTCATATTGCCGTAGTAATCCCTCCGGTAAATCTTGTATCCGGTGATGGCGGATCCGCTCGTCGCGGACCATGAAAGAGAAACCTGGCCGTCTCCCGGAACCGCCGTCAAATTGGAAATCTGGCCGGGTAATCCGGCGTTGTAGGTATAAGTGTAGCCTGTCGGAGTGGCCGAAACCCTGTTCGACAAGCTTCCCTCGCCGACGGAGTTAACGGCGGAAACGCGGTAGTAATAAACGGTGTTGTTCAGCACGTTGACGTCGGTAAAAGCCGAAGAGGCGGTGGAAGTAAGAAAAGTTTCTCCGCCGGCCCAAGTGCCGCGGTAGATCTTATACGAAGAGATCGTTCGGCCGCCGCTGTAAGGAGCTGACCAAGCCAAAGAAACCAGATTGTTTCCGGAAACCGCCACCAAGCTGTTGACGGCCGACGGAACCGAAACCGCAGGCGCAACGCCACCGTTATTGTCGTTCGAAATCGGTCTAGATCCCGAAATGCTCGGCAGAACATTCACCGCGTCCGACATCGGGCCTTCGCCCATGATGTTCGCGGCCGAAACCTTGTAATAATAAGTAGTGCCGTTTCTGACTCCGGTATCGGTGAAAGACTCGCGAGAAACCGCGGTCAAGAAATTCAGATCGTTCGAATACTCGCCGCGATAAATCCGGTAAGCGGTGATTTTGCTGCCACCGTCCTGGGGCGCGGCCCAAGCGAGCGAAACCTGTTCGTCTCCGGAAACGGCCACCAGGTTGGAAATCTTCTGGGGAACGGTAACCGTTTCTCCTTCGAGGCTCGAAAGAATGGTGGCGGAAAACCTTCGGAAAATAAGATTAGCCCTGTTCGCCAGATAAAAAATACCGACCAAAATCAAAGCGACGATAATCGCGATCAGCACCTTTCTATTGATGGTAATAGTCATTTCTATAGTTTATTGGATTTTTGACTCAATATATTAATAATATAACATTTTGACGTTTTAGTCAAGAAGGCCGCTTTTTATAAGTAAAAAGCGGCCTTTTGGCTTATGGTTCCGATTTCAGACAACGATATTGATCAAACGTCCTTCGACGAAAATCACCCTGATCGGTTTTGATCCTTTGAGAAAAGCTCTCACTTTCGGCCTTCCTAAGGCGATTTTCTCCGCTTCTTTGGCCTCTATTCCGGATTCGACTTCCACTCTGTCTCTTACTCGGCCGTTCACCTGGATCACCAGTTCGAAACTTCCGGACTCGATGCCGCTTTCCTCGTAAGATGGCCAGGGCTTCGAATGGACGCTCGGCTTGTTTCCGAGTATCAACCAGATCTCCTCGCTTAAAAACGGAGTAAAAGGGGCGAGCATCAAGACGAACGTTTCCAAATCTTGCTTGCTCACTTCGTCCGGATGTTCGGAAAACTTGTTCATGATGATCATCAGTTCCGCGATGGCGACATTGTAGCGGAGATCGGAAAGATTCTTGGTGATTTTTTTGATGGAAGCATGGAGCCACGGAGAGAGATTCTTCTTTTTCCGCGGCTTGAAATGGATGACGAAATTCCAGACCCGATCCAAAAGCCTGGTGATGCCGACAATGCCCGCGTCGCGGAAATCCCCTCCTTCCTCGAGCGGACCCAGGAACATCAAATGCATCCTGAAGGCGTCGGCTCCGAATTTCTTGATATAATCGTCGGGATTGATGACGTTGCCTTTAGATTTGGAAATCTTCGCTCCATTCCTCAAAAGCAATCCGTGGGCGTGGAAAGTGGCGAACGGCTCTTCGAAATCCAGGTACCCCAGATCTTTCAAGGCCATGGTCAAGAATCTCGAATACAAAAGATGGAGCACGGCGTGTTCGGCGCCTCCCAAATACATGTCGACCGGCAGCCATTTTTTGGTGAGTTTCGGATCAAAAGCGCGCTTTTTGTCGGTTACCGAAGGATAACGCAAAAAATACCAGGCCGAATCGAGAAAAGTGTCCGAGACGTCGGTCTCCCTGTGCCCCGTTTCTCCGCAGCGCGGACAAGGGGTTTCGTAAAAACTTTTGACCGACGCCAAAGGCGAGGACCCGGATCCGGTCGGCCGGAAATCTTTCACAAAAGGCAGAACGACCGGTAGGTTTTTTTCTTTTACCGGAATCCAGCCGGGATTCTCGATTTCTCCCTTGCTCCATCCCTTGGCTTTGGCCCGCTTCGGGCCAAGATTATTCAAAGCCTCGGCGCAATGCCCGCAATAAACTAAAGGAATGGGCGGGCCCCAGTAGCGCTGTCTCGAAATAAGCCAGTCACGGAGCCGGTATTCGGTCGTTCTTTTGGCCTTGGTCTGCTTGATCGCCTGGTCTTTGGGGATCAAAGGAGCTTTCACGACCGGCAATCCGAATTTTTCGGAAAAAGCGAAATCGCGTTCGTCGTAAGCCGGCACCGCCATGATCGCTCCAGTGCCGTATCCGGCAACGACGTAGTCCGAAACCCAGATCGGGATTTCCATGTTGTTGCTAGGATTAATCGCCTTCACTCCCTTAAGCTCGACGCCGGTTTTCTCCCTTTCCTCGCTGATCCTTTCGGCTTCTGATTTTCCGGCGGATTTGGCGATATATTTTTCGACTTCTTCCCAGTTTTTGATCTTTTTTCTAAGCGACTGAATGACCGCGCTTTCCGGAGCGAGCACCAGGTAGGTTGCGCCCAAAATCGTGTCCGGCCTTGTCGTGAAAACCGATATCGGCGACTTCAGTCCGGAGACGCTGAATTTGATCAAAGCGCCTTCGGAGCGGCCGATCCAATTTTTCTGGGCAATCTTCACTTTTTCCGACCAGTCCAGCTTATCGAGGTTGTCCAAAAGCTTCCCGGCGTATTTGGTGGTTTTGAAAAACCACTGCTCCAAATCCTTTTTAACGACTTCGCTGTCGCAACGTTCGCATTTTCCGGAAATCACCTGCTCGTCCGCCAGAACCGTTTTACAGGACGGGCACCAATTCACTGGAGATTTCTTACGGAAAGCCAAACCAGCCTTGAAAAGCTCGGTAAAAATCCATTGGGTCCAGCGGTAATATTCCGGATCGTAAGTCTGAAGGCGATTGTCCCAGGCGAACCCGTTGCCGATCATCTGAAGCTGGCGATAGAAATTCTTTTCTGTTTTTTTCGCCTGCTTCATCGGGTGCGCCCCGATCTTGATGGCGTAATTCTCGGAATGGATACCGAAGCCGTCGAGCCCGATCGGCTCGAAAACGTCGCAGCCTTGCATGCGTTTGAACCGGCCGTAGATGTCGCTGCCGGTGAAGGCGTACATGTTGCCCACGTGAAGCCCTTCAGCCGAAGGATACGGGAACATCATCAAGTTGTAAAAAGGGTTTTTGGCCTTCTTGAGATCGGGCTGGAAAACCTTTTTTTTGAGCCAAAAGGCGGTCCATTTCTTCTCGATTTTCCGAAACGGATAATTCTTCATACAGAAGAATGATAAGGCTTTTCAGGCTCGGATTGCAAAAATCCGAAGGGCGTTTTCAGTGGTTTCTCTGGCCACCTCCTCCAAACTCAAGCCTTTGACTTTGGCGATGTACTCCGCCACGTGGACGACAAAGCTCGGTTCGTTTCTCTCTCCGCGGAAAGGAACCGGCGCCACATAAGGAGCGTCGGTTTCGAGAAGCAGACAATCGAGCGGAATCCGCCGCAAGACTTCGTCGTAATTCCCCGCGAAAGTGACGGCTCCGCCGAAAGAAAAAGAAAATCCCATCTCAAGGAGCGTTTCGGCGTCTTTAAGGCTTCCCGTGAAAAAATGGCTTATTCCCGGCCGATCCGGAAGAAGCCGCGATCGTTCGCTCCGGAGAATCTCGATGAGATCGGGGTAGGCGTCGCGGCAATGGACCATCAAAGGCTTACCCGCTTCTTCCGCCAGTTTGATTTGAGCCGAAAAAATTTCCTTCTGCCTGTCTTTGGCGGCGTTTTTTAAGCGGAAATAATCCAAGCCGCACTCGCCTATGGCCACTACTTTCGGATTTTCCGCAAGCCGCCGGAAAAAATCGTAATCGAATTCTTCGTTTTCCGAAACCGATTCCTCCGGGTCTTTTTTTGCGGCGTCTTCGGCGTGGATCGGATGGAAGCCGACGGTGGCGTAAACTCCTTTTTCGTGATCTTCCGCGATGGCCACGGCTTTTTCCGAAGTCTCTTTCTGCGAACCGACGTTATTCAACCACACTCCCTTATCCAAGGCACGCTTAATCACCTCCTCGTAATCATCTTTGAAGGCGGCAAATTGAGTATGCGTATGAACGTCGAAGAATTTGGGCATGATCGTTTCCGAGCGGGAAAAATCTTATTTATCGCGTGTTTTAATTAATTCGTTATTGTCAAAATATATTCTCTGCTATCGGTTCCCACCTGGGAAGAAACTAAGATGTTAAACACGGCAGGAAGAGAAGCCACGGTTTTGGACACGGGGGTTCCTGATGCGACAACATCTCCATTAAGCCTGATCGTGCCTCCGCCGGTGGCCGTCGACGTAATATTGAACGTCAAGTTTCCAGCTGTCGAAGCAGAATATTGAAGTATATTGTATTCAAAAGTGGGTAACAGCGTAGAGGTAAACTTTGAATATTTAACCACGAGTCCGGAAAGATACGGGCTACTCGCCCTGGTCACGTTAACCGTATAATTTATCACCTCGCCTCCGGGCGGAGTGACAGAAATGCTTATCGGATTAACTGCTCCCGGGTTCAAAAAGACCGGCGGAGAAGGTTGCCCTGATACCACTAGGTTTCCATTAACCCTTATCGCCGAACCGGATGCGCTTTCTGTCGGAGTCATCGTCATCGAGCTCGATTCATATGGCACGCTGGCGGTATATGAAAGATTGTCTGACGTAAACAACGGCGACAAGGAACCGGCGCTAAGCGTCAAAGAAGCCAATCCCGCCGGCGCCAAACCCGCCAGCCATTGGGCGACGATATTCGTATCCGTTCCCAATTCGTACATCGTATCGCTTTTTCCTCCGTCGGTCTGCGCTCTACCGGAGAATTTTCCGGAGCCCATCGTCGTTGCCAGCTCGTATCCGTCCGCGGAAACCGTATAAGAATAGAACTTCCCCTCGGAGGCCCTGTTGTCCGGATCGATCGGAAGCTGGAGTATTGTCGAGCCTCCAAGTATGACGTTCAAATTGATCGGCAGCCAGCCCGTTCCGTCGGTCTTTTGAAGAGTCGTCGCCGTAACGCAGTTGTAAGACCATCCGGGAGCGAGTTCCGGCAGAACCGAGATATGGTTGGGACAATTGGCTGCCGTGTCCGGCAACGATATATAGACTTTGTTTTCTTCTCCCATAGGCCCCCTCACTTTCAAGTCATAAAGGCTAATGGCCGTGTTCAATCTTTCCATGTCCGCGATTCTTTGGCTGTCGCGTCCCTGATTCAGAAACTCGACCGGATTCAAATACATGACAACCGTCGCGGAAAGCACGGAAATGATGGAAACGGTAACGAGAACTTCAATTAGCGTAAAGCTTTTTTTGCTCATTTCTCTATTATAGCTCTATCCTCGGAAAAAGAGGTTTGATTTTATGAACACGAAGGAATCCTCCCCGTCGGCGGAAGCATTTTTTTATCTTTTTGGAAGTTTCCGGCAAAAACGGCTCGAGCAATCCGGCCGAAGCTTCGAGAATCATCAGCAAATCGAAAATAACTTTCTTATCTTTGGTTTTCCAGGGCTTGGTTTCGTTGACGTAGCCGTCGCCGAATTTCAGAAGCTCCCAGATCGAAGCCATCGCCTCGTGGATCCTGAATTCTTCCATGTGCTTTGCCACCATGGCCTTGGCTCTTTTTATTTGAAGCTCCGCCGCCTCGGACACCCGCTCTCCGCGGAAAACCAAATCCGCTCCGAGGTTCAAAACCCTGGAAGCGAAATTGCCGAGTCCGTTCGCGAGATCGGCCGTGTAGCGCTCGACGAACTTTTCTTCGCTGAAATCCCCGTCCTCGTTCGAAGGGATTTCCCGCAATAGATAATACCGCGTCGGGTCGACGCCGTATTTTTTCACGATTTCATCGGGGTAGACGACGTTGCCGAGACTTTTCGACATTTTGACTCCGCCCGCGGTGATGAATCCGTGAACCAAAAGCTTTTTAGGCAAAGGAAGCTTGGCGGACATGAGCATCGCCGGCCAGATGACGGCGTGGAATCTCAAGATGTCCTTGCCGATCAGATGGACGTCGGCCGGCCAGAACTTGTTGAAGCGGCGGAGGCTCCCGCCTTTCCGGCCGAAGCCGAGAGCCGAAATGTAATTGGAAAGCGCGTCGCACCAGACGTACATCGTCTGGTCGCTTTTCGGAATCGGTATTCCCCAGGAGAGGTTCGTCCGCGAACGGCTGAAACTCACGTCTTCGAGGCCGGCGGAGAGAAACGACAAGATTTCGTTTTTCCGCGATTCCGGCAGAATCAGATAGGCATCGCTTTCGATAAGCTTGTAAACTTCGTCGCGGTAATTCGAAAGCTTGAAGAAATAATTCTCTTCCTCGATGATTTCGGGCTCGGTCTTGTGGATCGGGCAGCGTCCGTCGACCAGCTCTTTCCTGGTGATGAATCTTTCGCAACCGACGCAATAAAGCCCTTTGTATTTTTTATTGTAAATGTCTCCGTTCTCTTCGATCCTCTTCCAGAGAGCCAGAGCTCCGGGCCAATGCCGCTTCTTGTCCGAGGTCCGGATAAAATCGTCGGGAGAAAGATCGAGTTCGGTTTTGAGCGCCCGGAACTCCTTGGATATCTTGTTCGTAAAGGCTTTCGGGGTCGTTCCCGCGGAGCAAGCCGCGCGGCTGATTTTTTCGCCGTGCTCGTCGGTTCCGGTCAGAAAGAAAACGTCGTCCCCCGATGCTCGCCGGTATCTCGCCATGGCGTCGGCCTGGACAAGCTCCAAAGTGAACCCGATATGCGGAGAGGCGTTCGCGTAAGCGATCGAGGTCGTGATGTAAAACTTCTTTTTCTTCATTTAACGGCTGGACGCCTCCGCGGCTTTCCGCCGCAATTTGTCCTCGACGATCTCCTGGACGACGACCGCCATCGGCACCGCGAGAATGGCGCCGACGATGCCGGCCGCTTCGAAACCGGCCATCAGGGCGATGATGACGATCACCGGATGGATGTTCACGGCCTTGCGCATCAGCACGGGGACAAGGATATTGTTTTCAAGCTGCTGGACCACCAGGAAGAAAATAAAAACAATAATGGCGAGAGAAAGGGATTCGGAAAAGGCGACGGCCACGCCAATGGCTCCGGCCAGAATCGGACCGACCATGGGCACGATCTCGAAAAGCCCGGCGAGCACTCCTATCAAGAGGCTGTAATCGACGCCCATGAGCCAGAGACCGGCGAAAACCATGAGGCCGACGACCAGGCTCAAAACCATTTGAACCTGCATCCAACGGCCGATCCTCTTTTTGACGCGAAGATAGATTTTGATGATGTACTCTTCGGCCTGGGCCGGGAAAACGACCCGCAAAAGCCGCTCCACTCCGTCGCGGCTCAAAGTCAGATAAAAAGAAGCGATGAAAACGGTCGCCAGGAATACGACTCCTCCGAGCAATCCGCCGACAGCCGAAATAAAGGGATTCGCCCCCTCCAAGATCGCGTCCACCACCCGGCTGCCTAAATCTTCGCTTATCAAGGTCTTGTTCATTTCTTCCAGGAAAACGCTGTTCTCCCCGAAAAGTCCGCCGATGCCCTGGTAAGATTCGACCAGTTTGGCTACTTCCCAGAAAATCAAAGGAAGGACTTCGTACAATATGAAAACGAGAATGGCCGATACCGCGAGGAAAATGAAAATCGTTCCGAGAAGGCGCGGGATTTTCCTTTTTTCGAGCCAGGAAACCAGCCCGTCGAGAGCCGAAGAAATGATGAGCGCGAAAACGAGCACGAGCAGAGCTTCGTGGGCCGCGTACAAAAAGGCGACGGCGGCGATCGTCGCCACCACCCTCCAGAGAGTGCCCCAGGAAATTTCGAGCTCCCGCTTTTCCATTGATTAAATCTTAGTGGATTGCAGGACATCCCGCAATGCCTTTTCTTCAAAATCCGGTCCGATGGCGGCCAAATTCAGACGATCTTTCTGGAAGATTTCCCTAGCCAGGGAACGGATATCTTCGGGGGTCACTTCTTTTATTTTCCGAAGGGCCTCGGCCGGACTCAAAACTTTGCCGGTTACGATTTCTTCGCCGCCGAAGAAAACGGCGATGTCGTCCGACGTCTCGAGCTGCAGGATCAAATTGCCCGACAAATGCTCTTTGGCTTTGGCCATCTCCTCGTCGGAGACCAAATTGTTTTTCAGATCCTCGAATTCGGCGAGGATGGCCCGGCAGACCTCGGTCGTTTTCGATCTGTCGATGCCGGCGGCGACGAAAATCGAACCGTGATCGGAAGATTCGTCGGTTCCGCTCCTCACGTAATAGGCCGCTCCCATTTCATCCCTGATTTTGACGAACATCCTCGAAGACATGCCGCCGCCCAGGATCTCGGCGATAAGGGCCAAGGCGTATCTCCGCTCGTCGAAGATATCTATCCCTCGGCTTCCGAGCACGAGGTGGAGCTGATCGGTCGGTTTTGTCTGGAGATCGATCTTCGGTTCGGATTGCTCGTCGACGGTCTTCACTTTCTTCAGAGCCTCCCCCTGGGGCATGGATTCGAAATGCTTCCAGACGATTTTTTCCGGGTCTTCCTCGATACCTCCGCAGACGACCACCGTCGTCTTCGAAGCGAGATAGTGTTTATTCCTGTAAGCCACGACGTCTTCCCTTTTGATCTCCCGGATCACCTCTTTGTCTCCGGCGACGGACCAGCCGGCCGGCTGGTCTCCGTAAAGAAGCTTGGAAAAGTTCTCTTTCACTTTTTCCATCGGCAGATCTTCGTACATGTTTATCTCCTCGAGGATCACTCCCCTTTCCTTGTTCATTTCTCCCTGGTCGATTGTCGGATTGAGATAAAGATCGGCCACGATTTCCAGAATCTTTTCAAAATTCTTGTTGGCCGCCTTGGCGAAATATCCGGTCATTTCATTGGCGGTGAAAGCGTTGTATCTGGCGCCCAGGGCATCTAGTTCCGAGGCGATCAAGCCGCTTTTCGGGCGCCTGGTCGTTCCCTTGAAGCAAAGGTGCTCCAAAAAATGGGAAACGCCGCTAATATCCTTGGTTTCGTATTCCGATCCGGCGGCGACGAGCACCAAAACCGTGGTCGCCAGGCTCTGCGGCTGGGGAATGAATATATATCTCAAGCCATTCGGGAAAATGGTCTTTTTGTGGTTGATCTCGGACATGGTTTACGTATTGTCTTTGAACCGCTCCAAAAGATAACTCTTGATCTCGGGAATGGCAACCCTCTCCTGCTTCATGGTGTCGCGGTCGCGGACGGTCGCCTTTTTATCTTCCAGGGAATCGAAATCGACGGTGATGCAATAAGGCGTGCCGATCTCGTCCTGCCTACGGTAGCGCTTGCCGATCGACTGGGTCTCGTCGTAATCGACGACGAGATCTTTCCTCAAATCGTCGGTCAAGTCTTTGGCCACCGACGACAACTCCTCTTTCTTGGACAAAGGCAGCACGGCCGCTTTTACCGGAGCGAGCCATTTCGGAAACTTCATCACCGTCCTCGTCTCCGTTTCCCCTTTTTCGCCGGTCGGCGCCTCTTCTTCGGTGTAAGCCGAACACATGGCCGCCAGAACGCTTCTCTCGACTCCGAAGGTCGGCTCGATGACGTGCGGATAGAATTCTTCCCCGGAAACCGGATCTTTGTATTTCAAATCGGCTCCGGAAGCCTCGCCGTGGTTTTTCAAATCAAAATCGCCGCGATAAGCCAAACCGTAGAGCTCGTCTTCTCCGAAGGGAAAAGCGTATTCGAAATCGACGGTCCGCTTGGAATAATGGGCCCGTTCTCCTTCCGGGACTTCGAGTTCGCGGATCTGGCGCTTGACGTCGATTCCGAGATAAGCCATCCATTCAAGCATTTCCTTCCGCCATTCTTCGAAATAGCCGTTCCAATCGTCGTCTTTTTTCGGAATCGGAATGAAATATTCGATTTCCATCTGTTCGAACTCGCGCGTGCGGAAAATGAAATTGCCCGGCGTGATCTCGTTTCGGAAAGCCTTGCCGATCTGGCCGACCCCGAAAGGAAGGCTCATCCGCTCCGTGTCCATGATGTTCTTGAAATTGACGAATATGCCCTGGGCCGTTTCCGGACGGAGATAAACCTCGGAGGCCTTGTCTTCGGTCGCGCCGAGCCGGGTTTGGAGCATCATATTGAATTGCCTGGCTTCTCCGAGCTCGCCTCCGCATTCGGGGCAGCCCTTTTCGATCTTTATCCGGTCGCCGCGGAACCGCTTGTGGCATTTGCTGCATTCGACGAGCGGATCGGAAAACTTCTTCAGATGCCCGGACGCTTCCCAGACTTTGGTGTTCATGAGGATCGAAGCGTCGAGGCCGACCATGCCCGGACGCCTGCGGATAAACCTGTCCCACCAGGCGGCTTTGATATTCCTTTTAAGCTCCGCTCCCAAAGGCCCGAAGTCCCACGAGTTCTGGAGGCCGCCGTAAATTTCGCTTCCCGGAAAAACAAAACCCCGGCGTTTGGCCAGGCTTAAGATTTTTTCCATCAAATCAGTCTCCATGATCTTCTTATATATATGATATTATCCCCGGATCAATCCGTCTAACGGGCTGACCGTCGGGTCGTCGGTCAAAAAGCTGTTCAAGGGAAGGCCCGTGGCCGACACCGAAACTCCGGCAAAATCGTCGAAAGCCGTCGACCTCGTCTCCCTCAAAAGCGGCATGTAGGAACCGGTGAATTCGTCTATCGGCGTCGCCCTTATCTGGAAGATCGCCTCAAGCGGCTTGTCGACGACGCCGGTATTGGCGAGCATCTTCGGTATTTTCCAGACGACTTCGTTGGAATTCGAATCGAAGCTGAATTCGCCGACCGGAATTTTCTGGCTGCCGGTCAAAGCGACGCCGACCGGCAAGACGGCCCGCACTTCGATGTTGCTCATGTCGGACGCCTGGTTCGACAGCGCCCAATGGACGGTAAAGTCCGTCGGGCTCCCTACCTTCAGGGGAAGGTTGCCGCTGTTTATGATTCCCGAAGCCGCGTCGCGGAAATAGATCTTGGGGGTGATATGCAAAACTCCGACCAACTTGGCGTCGAAAACGACGACGCTCGTCAGCTTCAGTCCGGTCGAAGCCACCACGGCTTCGGCGTTCGCCGTCATCGTTCCGATGAAATTCTTGTCGCTCGCTTGCCTCACCGCGTAATCGGATTTGAGCGGGATCTCAACGACGATCTCCCTCGATTCGCCCGGATCCAAAACCGCGAGATCCGGATCGGTCGCGTAATTCCAGAAAATCGTTCCGCTATTCAAGCTGGCGTTTCCGGGGACCGAAAGGCCGGAAAACTCGTACATGTCTCCTCTCAGGTTGGCCCGGACAATGACGTTCCGGAAAACTTCGTTGCTGAAATTGGAACAGGCGAGGCGATATCTCAAAACGCTTCCCGGCTTGGCGGCTCCGGACGAAGATTCGGCGTTAAGAAGGTCTATTTTCAGGGAAAGTGGCGACGCCTTGATGGCGATATCCTTGAAAACGTCGCTAATCACGTAATCGCGGCCGTTCAATTCGCCAATGGTCTCGACGCGCAGGCTAAAAACGCTCATGTCCGGCAAATTGGCCGAGCCTTTGAAAGAAACCCTTCCTTTTTCCCCGGGTTTGGCCGTAACTGAAGATTCCGAAAAATCGCTCGCAAAATCCTTGGGCGCGGTCAGCCTGAAAGACAGAACCCAATCCTTATCGCTCGTATTCTCGTAGTCCAAAGACCAACCGAACTCTTCGCCGGCCATGACTTCGTTCGGAACGACGAGTTCTGTTTTGACCGGTGTTTCCACGCTGGCGATAAGATCCTTGCTGACGATAAGACTCTTATTCAAAGTCGCCGGCAAATAAGAAACGCTCGCCTCGAAGCTTTTCTCGGCTTCGGCGGCGTCGAGCACCCTTATATTGAAGGTCTCCTTGTAGGCTTCACCCACATCCATGGTCCCCGCTTCGCGCATCCTTCTCACTTCGTTTTTCCCGTCGGCGAACATGGCGCCGTCCGGCACGGTCAGCGATATCTCCACGTTTCGGATCAAAACCTCGGAATTATTGGTGAAAACGACCGTCAGCGGAAAATCCTCGCCGAGGACGACGTTCGCCGGAGCCTCGAAAGAAATGGCCGGCCTTCTGGCCGATCCCGCGAAAAAGAGCTCGTAAACGACAAAAACGGCCGCGATACCGACGGCCGCGAAGAGGATAGCTTTGACCCAGGTCAATATCCGTATTTTTTGTTTCCGCACTGGCGGCATAAAAACATTATATCCTGGCTGGAAAAATAGGCAATTTTTTGGCTCCCGCAGACGGCGCAGGTCGCCTTGTCCGGATCAAGGCCGATTATTTTCAAAAGGCCGCGGTAGGCCATCTTTTCCGAAAACCCCGGGTCTTTGATCACTTCCCGGCAGAACATGAAAAGCACTTCGTCTTTGGCTAAAGCCGGAGCCATCTTGTCGAGAAACATGAGGAACCTGATCGTCTCCGGATCGGACCGCCTTGTTTCGGCCAAAGCCTCGACTATCCGGAAGTTGTCGCCGACGCTTTTTCTCGCCAGCCTGATTTTGGCGAGCGTTCCGGGTTCGAGATGACTCGCCAGTTTGGAAGTGATTTTCCGGCTGCTCGTCGCTTTCCCGTAGACCTTACCGAGATCCCGGCTAAAAACCGTGAAAACAGCGTCCAGATTTTTGTCCGGCCGCTTGTCAAGAACGATGACCTCGGTCAAGTACTCGACCATAAGCCCATTATAGGCCTTATTCCGCCGGCCGGAAAACCCTTGAATTAGCCAGATTTCAAGCCTTTTTCCGTCATCTTGACAAAACCGGACCGATCGGCTATGCTTATCATGTAATAAATTTCCCCTGTGAGGGGGTTTTTTATTACGACAATGGGTAAATTCCTATTGGGAACGATGCTGATGAGTCTGGTCGTGTCCGCCCAGGGACGTCTCACCGACGTTGCGGCGAACACTGCTCCTAATACTCCAGATCATCCGTACGTCGTTCTCGGAGGCGATTCGCTCTTAGCTTCAAATGAGCCTGCTTCGACTAGGTCGATCGTGACGACAATCACCGCCTACTCCAGCACTCCTGACCAGACCGATGATACTCCGTTTATCACCGCCTCTGGAAAGTTTGTCGGAGACGGAATTGTTGCCGCGAACTGGTTGCCCTTCGGAACCAAGATCCGCATCCCGGAAATCTTCGGAGACAAAGTCTTCGAAGTCCAGGACAGGATGGCTCCGAAACACGATGAAAAATTAGACATTTGGTTTAAAACAAGAGAAGAGGCTCTCAAGTTTGGAGTTAGAAAGAGTAGGATCGAAATCCTCTAAACAAATTGCGATTGTAAATAAAACCTCCCGCTGATCGGCGGGAGGTTTTATTTCTATCCGCGGCTATGGAAAATATTCCAAAATTGATTTTCCTTATTCGCTCTCTCGAAAAAAGAAATCCACCACAAAAGATTTTCTTCGGAGTTCGCTTCGTCTATTATGATGCCGAGATGTTGGGAATCTTCCTTATGGACTCTAATTTCTTTAATGACATCTTCAAAATCATCTTTCCTAAATCTAACTCCCACTAACCAAGAAAGCGCCATGATTTGATCATTCCGCAATTTTAAAATTCGTTTTTCCATAAAATAAAGTTATTCGGCGATCGATTCCCGCACGATCGCAGACAGCCGCGCATCGACATTATTACAATATAAAATGATTCTATCGAAATAAAAAAAGAAAGACTCGCTGGAGACGAGTCTAATCTTATAATTATTGAACGGAGGAGGAAATCCTTTTCCTGTGGGGACCCCTATTGGAAATACACAGTAGAAAGGAAGTGATTTCCTCCTTCGCCCTGATAGGAAGGACCGATCGAGACAAGAGCTCGGTGAGGAAGGAGGTGATGTCGCCCCAATGTCCCCACAAGTTAATTATGGAGCATCGGCTCCGCGCGTCAACACCCGAAGCAAGGCCCGGATAGGCCTTTATTTATCCGTAAAACTCGATCTTGTGGAAAACTTAGTCTACCGGAACCTTCTCTTGTTCCCGTCCTTTCTTTGCTCCGACAACCGGAGTCTTATCTATAGAAAACGCAAAATAGCCCTCCTGTAGTAAAAATTAAGAAGTTAATTTTCTAAAGAGCTCAGTGTTTTTAGAGAGCTAAACTAAAAACAAGTTTGATTTTAAACGTTTACGGAAGCTAGAAGTTTTCGAGTTTCTTTTATACTTGAATATCCTTTTAAGAAATTCCCTGTCTTCGGTGATGTTATTGGCGATTATTTCTTTCTCGGTCAGCCAAATGGCCTCAAGTCCCTCAGGAGAAGAAAACTTCGGCTTTCTAGACAACGGATAAATGAAATCGAGAAAAACTGCATGTTCTTGTTTATTTTTCGAAATGTAATTAAAAACACTGAATAACTCTGGTTCTTTTTTTAAAGTATAATCTAACTCTTCTTTGAGTTCTCTGCCTAAGGTTTCCAAGATCGATTCCCCTAATTTCATTTTTCCGCCAGGGAATTTTAAAGCGCCGTTATTATGCTTCAACAATAGGACCCTATCTTTATATTTCAGGATAACTGCAACGGCAATGACTGGATATTTTTTCATGACTTACCAAAAGAATAAATCTCCAATATTATTCAAATCCGCACGGTTCTTGTCGGCTTCGACCGCGTTATTATCATGTGCCCAGGGAGGGATTTGAACCCTCAAGGATTGCTCCATACGCCCCTCAAACGTACGCGTATACCAGTTCCGCCACCTGGGCAAGCTAAAAGCATTATAGGCAAAGAAAAGGGATTCTTCAAGAAAACCATATGACTTTGCATATGGTTTTCTGAACTTACGAATTTGAACTATATCCCCTGTCCGATCTTCTCCCTGGTCTTTTTGACCGAAAGATTTCTCACGAAATAAAGTTTGGATTTTTTGACTTTCTTCGGGGTGTTCATAACTTCCACCTTGCTCACAAGCGGAGAATTGATCGGATATGTTTTTTCCAAAGCATAATCGCCGAGCCTGCCCCTCACGGTGAAGGTGGCGCCGGCTTCGGATCCGTGTTTGCGGCCGATGACCACGCCCTCGAAAGTGCTCGTGCGCTCCTTATCCCCTTCCTTGAAGATTTCCCAGACCTTGACTCTGGCTCCGGTCTTTATTTTTCCTTTGTATTCCTCGTTAATCACGGAACTATTTAAATGGATTTCAAGGCTCTTGTCAAATCATCCGGCATCTTGGCTTCGAACCGGAAACGGGTTTTGTCCGGTCCGACAAATTCGATCGACGAAGCGTGCAGGAATTGCCGCGAAAGGCCCAAAGAATCTTTCTTGGCTTTCTTTCCGGCGTATAAAGCGTCAGCCACGATCGGGTGATTGATCGAAGCGAGATGAACCCTGATCTGGTGCGTCCGTCCGGTTCTCGGCCTCGCTTCGATCAAAGAGAATCCGTCGTAGTTTTTAAGAACCTTGTATTCGGTGATCGCTTGTTTTGCCATTTTCCCGCCGTGGATCGTGCGCTTCACAGATCCGGACTTCAGGCCGATCGGCTTGTCGATCGCACCTTCCTGCGGTTCGATATTCCCGTAAACGAGGGCGAGATAAGTTTTTTGGACCTCGCCGGCTTGGAAAAGACTCTTCAGATATTCGAAGGTATTCTGATTTTTGGCGATCAAGATTATGCCCGAGGTGTCTTTGTCGAGCCGGTGGACTATTCCCGGACGGACTCGGGGATCGTCGCCGACGTTTTTTATCTTCGGACGATTCTCCAAGATCCAATCGGCCAGCGTCTCTTCTTTTTCCTTGGCCGCGGTCCGATGCATCAAAATCCCGGCGGGTTTTACGACCGCCAAAAGATCTCTGTCTTCGTAAACCACCGGGATATCCTGCTTCATGGCGCGAGTTTGGTGTGGGCGATACTGGACTCGAACCAGTGACCTTCACAATGTCAATGTGACGCTCTAACCAACTGAGCTAACCGCCCGGCGTTTCACGAAGTGAAACTGTGGGCGCACTAAGAATCGGACTTAGGACCTCTGTCTTATCAGGACAGCGTTCTACCACTGAACTATGCGCCCGACCGGTAAAAATATACTACTATCTTTTACCTGGTTTGTAAATTTAAGGCTTGGTAGCCCTCGAAATTGAAGAAAATGCCCGTACCGCCGACCATGGTCGGCGCCTCGAAAGCCTGGACAAGCAGTCCGCCGAGAATGCCGATGCCCCAGAAGGCGCCGAGCAGCAAAACGACGAGCAGCATCACGTTGACCGCGATCAATATGACTTCTTTTTGGCTTTGGGAAAGCTTGGGCATGCTGTTTTAATGGAAAAAGACCACTCCCTGGATAATGGCCCGGTATTGGTTTTCGGCTCCGCCGACCAGATCGAAATTCCTGATATCGGTGACATAAGAAGAATCTTCGAGGTCTTTCAGAAAATTGACGATATCGTCGTACGTCCCGGTCAGATTGAGTTCGAAGGCGATTTCTCCGGGCGTCCCCGAAGTCGGAGCTATTTCGCTGCCGCTGAATTTGAAACTGGTCGGCAGATTGTGCCTCCTTTCCAGTTCAAAGACATCGGCGTTGAATTCAGGGAGGTCCTCCTTGGTCGGAAGGCTGAAATTCAGGACATCGGTGTAAACGCGCGCCTCTTCCGCGTCTTCCTTGAGCTCGGCCAAAGATGTGATCGCCCTTGAACGCGATAAAAAGTCCACCCTCATGAGCTTGATTTCCGAACTCGAAGCGGCGATGCTCTTTCTCAGTTGGAAAACCGCGAATGTCAGGCCGGCGCCGGCGATCAAAGTGACGCCGATGACGACGGCCATTTTTACCCTGAAATCCTTAAGCATCTCGTACTATTATATAATAAACCAAAGTGATTCCGAAACTATTGCAAAACATCCCCGATCCTCCGTCCGAATTGTTCGTTAAAGGAAATCTTTCCGATGATTTTAAGATCGCCGTTGTCGGCACGAGAAGATCGACGTCCGAAGGCCGGCTGATCGCGAGAACCATCGCCGCCGAACTAGCCAGGACGGATATCACGGTCGTCAGCGGCCTCGCCATGGGCATCGACACGGCGAGCCACGAAGGCTGCCTCGAATACGGAGGCAAAACCATCGCCGTTTTGGGAACGGGCATCGACAATATCTATCCCAAGCAAAACGAACGGCTGGCGGAGAGGATCATCGCCGGCGGCGGCGCCATCGTCTCCGAATATCCCGAAACCACCCCGGGATACAAAGATAATTTTTTGAGAAGGAATCGGATCATCAGCGGGCTTTGCGAAGCCATTGTTGTCGTTGAAGCGCCGACGAGATCCGGCAGCCTCTCGACCGCCAATTTCGCGGCCGAACAAGGCCGGGAGGTCTTTGTCGTCCCCGGTCCCGTAAGCCACCCTAATTACGCGGGATCGCATAGGCTGATCCGCGACGGAGCGAGGCTCGTCACTTCGGCCAAAGACATCTTGGAAGATCTGGGTATCGAAATTCCCGGTTGCAACCGAGAAGAAACAATGGATTTGGAAAAAGCGATCATCGAAGCCATCCGGTATAGCGGCTGCAGCGCCAAAATTGACAAGATCATGGAAATCACTAAACTTGAGCCGTCAAAAGCGCTCCCCGTAATTGCCGGACTCGTCCTTAAAAAGATCATCCGGGAATCGGACGAAGGTTATATTTTGAATCGATGATTTCTTCGGAAAGCGCCTATGGCTTACAATAATAGAATACTTCAATGAACCTGGTAATAGTCGAATCGCCGACCAAGGCGAAAACCATCGGAAAATTCCTGGGCTCCAAATACAAAGTGGAGTCTTCTTTCGGCCATATCCGCGATTTGCCCAAAAGCAAACTCGGCATCGATCTCGAACGCGATTTCGAACCGCAATACGTCATTCCTACCAAGAATCGGAAGCGAGTCAATGAATTAAAAAAACTCTCCGGCAAAACCGATAGCGTCATTCTCGCGACCGACGAGGACCGCGAAGGAGAAGCCATCGCCTGGCATCTCGCGACCGCGCTCGGACTTGACTCGCAAAAAACCGAAAGGATCGTTTTCCACGAGATCACCGACGAAGCCATCAAAGAGGCGCTCAAGCAGCCGCGCGTCATCGACATGAATCTGGTGAACAGCCAGCAAGCCAGGCGCGTCCTCGACCGGCTGGTCGGCTACAAACTTTCGCCGTTTCTTTGGAAAAAAGTGATGAGCCGTCTTTCCGCCGGCCGGGTGCAATCGGTGGCCGTCCGACTGATCGTCGAACGGGAAAAAGAAATAAGGGCTTTCAAGTCCGAAGCCTACTATACGATCGAAGCTATCTTCAAAGGCAATCCGAATTTTTCCGCGAACCTCGTGAAGGTAAACGGAGAGCCGATACTCGCTCCCGGGATAAAAGCCAAGGCCGAATCCGAAAAAATCGTTTCCGACCTCGAGAAGTCAGATTTCCACGTGGAAAAAATCGAGGAAAAAACCTTGAAACGCTCTCCGCTTCCGCCTTTTACCACAAGCACGCTCCAGCAGGAAGCCTCTAAAAGAATGCGGCTTTCGGCCAAACAGACGATGATGCTCGCCCAATCCCTTTACGAAAACGGCCACATCACTTACATGCGGACCGATTCGGTGAATCTTTCCGCATATTCGGTGGCTGCGGCCGCCAAATGGCTCCGCGCCAACCTGGGCGAGGAATACGCCAAAGACGCGCCGCGATTTTTCAAAACCAAATCGAGAATGGCCCAGGAAGCGCACGAAGCCGTGAGGCCGACCAATCCCCTGCTTGCGCCCGACCAGATCAAGGTCGAAGGCCGCGAACAAAAACTCTACGAATTGATCTGGAGGAGATTCATCGCTTCCCAGATGCCGGCGGCCATCTGGAACCAGGGCCGGATCGACATCGAAGCCAAATCGAAAAACAATTCCTATCTTCTCGCTTCAAACGGCAGCGTTTTGAAATTCGACGGTTTTCTGAAAATCTGGCCGAGCCAGTTCACCGAAAAAGAATTGCCGAAAGTAAAAGAAAACGAGAAGCTCGACCTCGTCGAAGCCAAATCTGCGGAGCACTTCACCGAACCGCCGGCCCGATACAACGAAGCGAGTTTGATCAAGACTTTGGAAGAAGCGGGCATCGGCCGGCCGTCGACCTATGCGCCGATCATTTCGGTCATCCAGGAAAGGAACTACGTGACGAAAAACCCCGACCGCCGGTTCGAGCCGACGGAGATCGGCGAACTGGTGAACTCCGTGCTCACCGAGCATTTCCCCCAGATCGTCGATATCGATTTCACCGCCAAAATGGAAAACGACCTCGACGAGATCGCCGAAGGAAAAACCTCATGGCAAAAAGTGGTCAAGAATTTTTACGATCCTTTTTCCAAGACTCTCGAGGAAAAATACGAATCCGTGGAAAAGCAAAAGCCAACGGAAACGACCGACGAAATCTGCGAAAAATGCGGACGTCCGATGGTCGTCAAATACGGCCGTTTCGGAAAATTCCTCGCCTGCTCCGGATATCCCGAATGCAAAAGCACCAAAAAGATCCCCGGGTCGGATTCTGTCAAAAATAAGGAGGGTCTGGAAATAAAATGTCCCGAATGCAAAGAAGGCAATGTGGTCCGCCGCCGCACCAAAAAAGGAAGATTCTTTTACGGATGCAGCCGTTATCCGGATTGTAAATTCGCTTCCTGGACCAAACCGAAAACGGAAGAATAAATAAAAACGCCGCGGCTTTCGTCGCGGCGCTTGTTGCTTAAAGAACTGATTTTCTGGCGGCCTTGGTCTTTTTCATTTCTTCGGCCGCCCTTTGGATTCCTTCGTTGATAAACATCTCTTTACCGACGAAGAAAACCCCGAGGGAAAGCGGCAGACCCTCAGCCGCCGTTTGAAGACGCTGGAGAACTATTTCCGTTTCTCCTTTGGTCTGGTTGGGAAGGATCAAGACGAACTCGTCCCCGCCGTAGCGGAAGACAAGATCGCTTTCGCGCAACGTCTTTTTGAAGACATCGGCGATTTCCCGGATCAAGGCGTCGCCGGCGGCGTATCCTTCGACATCGTTGGCTTTTTTCAAACCGTCGATGTCTCCGAAGACAATACCAACTTCAAACACCGGATCTCTCGGATCTTTGTGCTTGCGTTGTCGATTACGGAGCGCTTCCAGCCATTCCACTTCGGTTTGGAGAAACCGCCTGTTGAAAACGCCGGTCAAGGCGTCTTTACAGGTATGATCCTCGGAGGTAAGAAGCAAACGATAATAATCGTCCGGCCTCTTATCGCATCGGATACTAACCAATCTCCCGCCCGGAGAAAACATAAAGGGCGGGACTTCGTACATCGTGCCTTGTTTGCTCCCAGATGCCGACGTCCATTCGGAGAAAATCTCCCGATAGGACCGCCCGGAGAAATCACCGGAAGCTATACTGATCGCAGAGTCGTTCATAAAAAAGACTCTACCTCGGCCATCGATAAGGACGATTCCTTCATCGAGGCCGTCTAACAAAACACTAAGGTCTTCTTTCGCCAACACGTCTTCTTCCTCCTTGAAATCCGTATTCCCGGCCTTCATGTCCGGGTTTTTGTCAAAGATACTGTATATTATTACAACATAAATTGGCTGATTTGTCAAAGACATTCGGAAAAAATGGACAAATAAAGCTTGGGAAGCTTAATATAAGCCCATGGAGACTAGAAGAGACGTCAAAAAAGAAGCCTTGGAAAACCGGGCCTCCCTTGTTTCCCGGGCTTATTTTTTCGCGGAATCTTGCCACAAAAACCAAAAAAGGGCTTCGGGAGAGCCTTATATCAATCACTGCCTCAAGACCGCCCAGAACCTGGCGGATTGGAATCTCGACGAAACGACCATTGCCGCCGGGCTTTTGCACGACGTCGTCGAAGACACCGGCTGCCGCCTGGAGGAAATCGACAAGAATTTCGGGCCTCAAATTGCGAACTTGGTCGACGGCACGACCAAGCTCGGACGCATCAAATACCGCGGAGACGAGAAGCAGAAAGACAACATCAAAAAACTGATACTCGCCACCTCGAAAGATCTCCGGGTGATTTTCGTGAAGCTCGCCGACAGGCTGCACAACATGCAGACTTTGAGATCCCTTCCTTCGGACAAGCAAAAAAGGATCAGCCTCGAAACCTACGAAATATATTCCTCGCTTGCCTACCGGCTCGGCATGCAAAGGCTCGCCGGAGAACTCGAAGACCTCGCCTTCCCTTATCTCTATCCGGAGGAATACAAATGGCTAATCTCCAACATGAAAACCCGATATGCCGAACGGGAAAAATACCTGAAAAGGATCAAACCGATCGTTATCAAGGAACTGACGCTCGCGAACATCAAACCGCTCAAAGTCGATTTCCGGGCCAAGCGGTATTCGAGCCTCTATAAAAAACTCCTGCGGTACGACATGGATATCGACAAGATCCACGATCTGGTCGCTTTCCGCATCATCGTCGAGAACATTCAGGATTGCTACGCCGCGCTCGGCGTCGTCCACAAGCTTTGGCCGCCCTTACCCGGACGGATCAAAGATTATATCGCTATGCCCAAGCCGAACGGCTACCGGAGTTTGCACACCGTCGTCTTCTGCGTCGGACAGAAAATAGTCGAGTTCCAGATCAGGACCATGGAGATGCACGAAGAGGCGGAAAACGGCGTGGCCGCCCACTGGGCTTACGAAGAAGCGAAATCCGGAGGTAAAAAACGCGTCTCCTTCGCCAAGAACCAGGATATCTCCTGGGTGGAGCGGCTCCGCGCCTGGCAGGAAGAAGAAACCGATTCCGCGGATTTCATCGACGCCCTTAAAATGGATTTTTTCAAAGACCGCATTTTCGCGATCACGCCCAAAGGCCAGGTGGTCGACTTGCCGGCCGGAGCCACCCCGATCGATTTCGCCTACCAGATCCACACCGATCTCGGAAACCAGTGCGTCGGCGCCAAAGTTAACGGCAAGATAGTACCTTTGAACCACGAACTCCGATCGAGCGACATCGTGGAGATCGTCGTCCATAAAGGGAAAAAGCCCTCGATTTCCTGGCTCGAATTCGTCAAAACCTCGTCGGCCGTGAGCCGCATCAAAAAAGCCCTCAAAGACAAAGGGCCGCTTTTCGAGCCGAAACAGACGGAGCTTCACATCGTCGCCCAAGCTCGGCCGGATTTGATCAAAGACTTGTCGAACGTCGTCGGCCGCAACCATTTAAGCCTGGTCAACCTCTCGGCCAACCCGACCGGCAGCGGATTCCAGACGGTCAAAATAAGATGCGACTCTTCCGACCGCCGGAAAATCTCCCAGCTTATCGTCAAAATCAAATCCCTTAAAGGGATTAAAGAGATCGACTATCGTTTTGTCTGACGAGCTTGTCGATCAAAGACGACAGCTCTTCGGACGAATAAAAATTGATGGTGATTTTTCCTTTATCGCCTTCGGTCCTGATATCCACCTTGGTTCCCAGGATCTCTTCGAGCCTGTTTTTGATGGCCTCGAGCGTCGGGTCGATCGAACGGGCTTCCGATTTGGGAGCCACTTCTTCCCGGATGCGCTGCTTCAAAGCGCGGACGCTCGGCTTGTCCGTCAGGATGGAATAAAATATTTCCATCTGGCGCTTGATGTCGCCTATCTGGAGCAGCAGCCGCCCCTGACTTTCGTTCAACTGTCCGGTTTCCAAAGCCGTCTGAATTTCCGAAGGCAGATTCAAAAGCCTCATGGCGTTCGCCACGGTCTCGCGGCTCTTGCCTAGACGGCTGGCGATTTCCCGCTGGGTCATCCGGAATTCGTCCTGGAGCCTGGCGTAAGCCCGCGCTTCCTCGATCGGATTTAAATCCGATCGCTGGATGTTCTCGATTATGGCCAATTCCAGTTTTTCCCGGCCCACGGAAACGTGTTTGACGATCGCCGGAACGGTCCGGAGCCCCACCATTTTGGCGGCCATCAGCCGTCTTTCTCCGGCGATGAGCTCGTAATGGACTTCGGTGCCGCTTTCTGTTTCTTCGGAAACTTTGGAAACGATGAGCGGCTGGATGATCCCGAATTCCCTGATGGAACTCGCGAGCTCCCTCAAAGATTCTTCGTCGAAATGCCTCCTCGGCTGCTCGGGGTTCGGGACGATTTTCTCGACTTCGATTTGGAAAACCGCTTCGGATTTTTTCTCGGCCGGATCATCGTCGTAAACCGGACTTTTTATTTCTCGCAAGATCGGCGAAGTTTTTATTTCCGGGATCATCGCCTGGCTTCCGGCGGAGAAAACAGGTTCGGGGCTTTCGGGCCGCGGCGTCATCGGTTCCGGAACCGGATTGTTTATCGGCAAAACAGCCGGGCTTGCCGTAAACGCTTCCGGGGCCACGTTTCTCGCCGCGGACATCGGGTCGGCGTCGGCGCTCGAAGCGAACGGATCGACGTGACTGTTCGGATTCATAAAGGCCGGCGCCGGATTCGACTGCACCGGAAAAACCGGAACCGCGTTTCCGTTGTTTTCTTGCCCGTTTCCCGCTTTCGGCGGGATCAAAGATTCAAGTCCTTTACCCAACATTTCACGTATTGTTTTCGGTTTGTTCTCCCGTTTCGGTTGCGGCCGGATTTTCCTGCTGCATCACTTCGGAGGCGAACCTGCGGTAAGCCAAAGCCCCCTGGGAATACGGCGCGTAAAGCAGTATCGGCTTGCCGAAGCTCGGCGCCTCGGCCAAACTCACCGACCGCGGTATCTCCACCCCGAAAACGTAATACGGGAAATTCCGCCTGATGTTTTTGGCCACTTCCTGGGAAAGATGTTCCCATTTATCATACATGGTAATCAAAGCTCCCGCCACTTTGAGATCGTGATTCAAATTCGACCTCACGAGATCGAGCGTCGAAAGAAGCTGGCTCAATCCCTCGAGCCCGTAATATTCCGCCTGGACCGGGATGATCACCTCGCCCGAAGCGAGCAAGCCGTTCAGCATGAGTAGGCTCAAGGTCGGCGGAAGGTCGATCAATATATAATCGTAAGCGTTCCTTACCTTGTCGATGAATTTCTTCAAAAAATATTCCCGTTCCGGCAGATTCACGAATTCCACCAGGGCGCCGGACAAATGGCTGGCCGAAGGAATGAAATGGCAATTCAGAATCATTGTCGGCCGGATGAGTCTTTGCGGCTCCGCTTCTCCGATCAGCCCTTGGTAAATGGTTCCGCCGTCGTTCGCAGAATATCCTAAAGCCGAACTCGCGTTCGCCTGCGGATCGAAATCGATAAGCAAAACCTTACGTCCGAAGGCGGCCAGATACGAACCCAGGTTGACGGCGGTCGTCGTCTTGCCGACTCCGCCTTTTTGGTTGCAAATCGCGATCACGCGCGCCATATCTTTATTTTACGATATTTTTACGGCCGCGGCCATTTTGACTTGAAGCGGAAATCTTGTTATTTTTATTGAAGTTTTTGCCCAGGTGGCGGAATGGTATACGCGAAGGTCTCAAAAACCTTTGTTCGCAAGGACGTGGGAGTTCAACTCTCCCCCTGGGCACATAAACTACTTAATGTAAAAACTCCGCCTTTGTCGGGCGGAGTTTTTTATCTTTATCCGATTTACTTTATATACTGATCCAGTTTCTCTTTGACGGCTTCGATCGGATAAGCGCCTTCGATCGTGTCCACGGGCTTGTTGTTCGAAAGAATGACGCTGAAAGGCGTTCCGGTGATGCCGATTTCCTCGGCGTTATCCGCGTCCTCTTTCACGAGTTTTCCCGGTTCGTCGCTTTGAAGGCAAGCCGTGAAGCTTCCCCTGTCGAGTCCAACCGATGCGGCAACATCAAGAAGCAGATCTTCGCTGAAAGCTTTTCCGGCCACGATCTCCGCCTCATATTCATCGAAGTAATTCCAGAATCCTCCGTTGCCTCCGAGCTTGGCCGCGCATTCGGTCGCCTCGGCTTCTTTTTCCGCGTTTGGATGAAGCATGGTCAAAGGAAAATGCCGGTAGACCACGGCGATCTTATCTCCGTAAACATCAAGGATTTCCTTGATGGTCGCGTTGAACCGCTGGCAATACGGACAATCCATGTCGGAAAAAGTGACGATTTTAACCTTGGCAGAAGCGTTCCCCAAAATGTGGTCCTCGCTGTTTACCGCTTTCAGGCTTTTCAAGGCCGCAAACCCTTCTCCTACCTGGGCCGTTTGGCTTTTCATGTCGATTGCTCCTCCGGAATAAAGAACAGCAACGGCGATGATGATTCCCGCGACAACAATCGCTCCCGGAACCAAGAATATCTTTGTTTTCTCGTTCATTTTTTTATTTAATGTTTTTCTTCGGCCTTATCTATGATAGCTTCTCTTCTGCCTTCTTTTCAAGACGGGGTAAAAGCGCTTGGGCAACGAAAAATCCGATGGCGCCGACCAGAAATCCGGCGGCGATATCGGTCAGCCAATGGACTCCGGCGATTACCCTCGAAAGGCCCATGAGGACCGTGGCCGCGATAATCCAAATACCCAATTTTTTATTGTACTTCCAGGCCGCGAGCGCTATCGGGAAAAGAAAAGCGACGTGTCCCGAAGGAAAACTGGCCGTGGCGTATTGCTCGAAAAGCGGATCGATTCCCAATTCTTCGAACGGCCGCGGATTGTATCTCGCGTAGCGGATGATCTCGGCGAGGATTCCTCTCGAGAGGATCGCTCCCAAAGCGGCCAAGGAAAAGAAATAAGCCCGGGTTCTCAAGCTTTGCGAACGCCAAACCGCGATCGCGAAAACTCCGAGCGCGAGCCAAATAAGCCACTTGGCCGAAAAAACCACGGCGTAATCCAAAAGCCAAAAGCGTCCGGCGAGCCCGTAGAGCCAGTTGAAAACCGGTTTGTCGAAAGCGAACATTATTGCCTGACAAAGGGCAAAAGGCCCATGAATCTCGCTCTTTTCACGGCTTGCGCCAAAATCCTCTGGTGCTTGGCGCAGGTTCCGGTATGTTTCGGATCGATGATTTTCGCCTGGCCCGAGACAAACCTTCTCAAAAGCTCGACGTCTTTATAATCGACGTCGGTCATATTCTGGGAACAAAAAAAACATTGCCTTTCCATGGTGTTAAAAAGTTAAAATGGTAAGTCTTCCGGTTTGATGCCTTCTTCGTCTAAATCGATCACCGGCATTTCTTCGGGTTTTTCGACCGCTTCCGGGGCCGCCTCGGGAGTTTCTTCCGACGATCCTTGGTTTCCGGCCCGGGGTCCCAGCTGGACCCTTTCGCCGATGATTTCGGTCGTCCTCCGGGAAACTCCGTCCTTGCCCTGCCAGCTCCTCGTCTGCAGCCGGCCTTCGACGAAAATGACGCTTCCCTTCTTCAGGAACTGGCTGACGATTTCCGCCTGCCTGCCCCAAAGAACCACGTTGTGGAATTCCGTCGCCTCTTTCCGGTTTCCGGATTTGTCGGTCCAGGTCCGATTGGTGGCGACGCCGAAAGAAGTCACTTTGTCTCCGGAAGGAATAGTCCTGATCTCCGGATCGATCGTCAGCCTGCCTATCAAAAAAACTTTATTGAGGTTCATTAAGACAAAATTTCTTCGAGTTTTTGTTCCAGAGCCTCGTTGCTCAGCGACTCTTTGACGGTGTCGTCGGCCGCCTCCGGTTTGGGAGCGGAATCGGCCGTTGGTTTTTTGCCGAACGATTTCGCCACCGCCTTGGCCGGAGGCGGAGTGACGATCAAGAACCTCAAGATCGATTTGTCGAGCTTGAGCGCTTTTTCCAAAGAAGCGATCTTCTCGGGCAGCGATTCGAAATCGATGAAAGAGAAAAAAGCCGATTCTTCCTTGTCGATCTTGTAAGCCAATTTGATGAGGCCGGGCCTGGGGCCGACGATGATTTCCGCGCCTTCGCCGGAAAGCAAATCAGCCGCCTTCAGGGCGGTTTGCTCGTCTCTCGTCAAAAGCGCTATTTCGTATTTTCTCTTTTCTTCGGTATCCATCGGAAACATTGATAGCCTAACTTATCGGCTCCGGTATTGTCAATTTACTCTCCCGAAACCGGCTCGCTTTCCGCATTCGGAGCGGTCGGTTCTTCTTTTTCTTCGATATTCTCGAATTCGCCCCTGAAGCTCGTGCCTATCGGCAGCAATCGGCCGATGATGACGTTCTCTTTGAGGCCGACGAGCGGATCTTCCTTGCCTTCGGAAGCGGCCGAAACCAAAACTCTCGCCGTTTCCTGGAACGAAGCGGCGGACAAGAATCCCTCAGCCGACAGCGCCACCTTATCGATACCCAAAAGCAATTCCTCGGCTCGCGCCGGTTCTTTCCCGGCTTTCTTCAAATCGCGGTTCACCTCGAAGAATCTCGACTTGTCGATCACCTCCCCGATGACGAATTGGCTCTGACCCGGGTCGGAAATGCGCACTCTGGAGAACATCTGCCTCAAAACCACTTCCAAGTGCTTGTTGTTGATGGCCGCTCCTTCGGAAACGTAAATTTTCTGGGCTTCGCGGATCAAATAACGATAGACCTCTTCTTTGCCTTTATAAACGTAAAGTTCTTTCAAATCGATGCTGCCTTCGGAAAGGGCGTCTCCTTTCGAGACCACCTGTCCGGATTCGATAAGCAACAAGGTATTTCTCGGCATCTGGTATTCGACGATTTTGTCTTTCTTGGCGCCGGCTTTCTTGTTCACTTTGACGAAAACCGAACGCAGATTACCTTTGTCCTCTATTTTGTCGACAACGCCGTCGTATTCGGAAAGCAAAGCCTTGCCCTTCGGAACGCGCACTTCGAAAAGCTCCTCGATCCTCGGCAGTCCCGAAGTGATGTCCGCGCGGGCGACGCCGCCGGAATGGGTGGTCCGAAGGGTGAGCTGGGTTCCCGGCTCGCCGATCGACTGGGCGGCGATGACGCCGACCGCTTCGCCGAGATTGATCGGTTCGTTGTGCCCCAGATCGTATCCGTAGCATTTGGCGCAAATGCCGTAGAGGGTTTTACAGGTCATCGGAGACCGGACTTTGACGACCTCGATCGCCGGATCGGCTTCGATCGCTTTGGCCGCTTCGATCGCGATGATCTCGTTCGCTTTGACGATAATCTTGCCTTTGGATTTTATTTCTTCCAAGCTGGTGCGCGAAAAAAGCCTGTCGGAAAACTTGTGTCCGAACTCAAGTCCTTCGGCGCGCCTAATTTCGATTCCTTCCTTGGTGTGGCAATCCTCTTCTTTGATCACCAGGCTTTGGCTGACGTCGATCATGCGGCGGGTGAGGTATCCGGCTTCGGCTGTTTTCAAAGCGGTATCCACCAATCCTTTCCTGTTTCCGTGGACGGAAATGAAATATTCGAGCGGCGAGAATCCCTCTTTGTAACAGGAAGTGACGGGCAGATCGATGATCTCTCCCTGCGGATTTTTGACAAGCCCCCTCATGCCCATCATCTGGTTCACCTGCTCCCAGCTGCCTCTCGCGCCGGAAGCGATGATGGTCGAGACCGGGCTCGATTTGGGCAAAGCCGCCTTGGCCACTTTTTCTATTTCGGTTTTGACGTTGTCCCAGATTTCGATGACGCGGGATTTTCTTTCGCTTTCGGTCAAAAGTCCGCTTTCGTATTGTTCGTCGATCGTCGCTACTCTGGCGTTCGCCGCCTCGATGATTCCCTTCTTTTCTTCGGGCACCACCAGGTCGGACATGCCCCAGGTGATTCCCGATTTGGTGGCGTATTCGAATCCGAGTTCCTGGATGGCGTCGAGCGCCGTTTTGCCTTTCTCGAGTCCGCATTCGTTCAGGATCCTCGCGAAAAGCTGGTTCATCGTTTTCTTGTTTATGGGATCGTTAACGTAGCCGATTTCTTCGGGCAGGGCGCGGTTGAAAATAATCCGGCCGCAAGTGGTTTCCAATTCCTTGTTGATTTTGATCACGGCCCGAAGATCGACAACGTCGCTATCGTAAGCCAAGACCGCCTCTTCCTTGCTGCCGAAGACTTTGCCGCTGCCTTTGGCTTCGGGATCGGCTTCGGTCAGATAGAAAACTCCCAAGACAATGTCGTTCCAGGGACCGGGAATGGGGTCGCCCGAAGCCGGTTTCAAAATATTGCGGCTCGAAAGCATCAGAAACTCGCTTTCCTTCTGGGCTTCGTCGGTCAAAGGAAGATGCACGGCCATCTGGTCGCCGTCGAAATCGGCGTTGAATCCCGAACAGACTAACGGCGGAATTTGAATGGCCAGGTCTTCGATCAAAATCGGCTTGAAAGCCTGGATGCCGAGCCTATGCAAAGTCGGGGCGCGGTTCAAAAGCACGTAGCGGTTTTTGATGACTTCTTCGAGGATCTCCCATATTTCCGTCGGAGCGGATTCGATCAGACGGTTGGCGTTTTTGATATTGTACGCCAGACCCCTTTCGATGATTTTGGAAATGACGAACGGCCTGAAAAGCTCCAAAGCCATTTTTTTCGGCAGACCGCATTCGTCGTATTTGAGGTTTGGCCCGACGACGATGACCGATCGGCCCGAATAGTCGACGCGCTTTCCGAGCAAGTTCTGTCTGAACCTGCCCTGTTTTCCCTTGAGCATGTCGGCCAAGGACCGAAGCGGCCGGCGTCTCGCCGAAAGCTGGGCCCGGCCCATGCGGGCGGTGTTGTCGATTAAGGCGTCGACCGCCTCCTGGAGCATGCGTTTTTCGTTAACGACGATTATTTCCGGAGCCTTGAGCTCCAAAAGCTTTTTCAAGCGGTTGTTGCGGTTGATGACGCGGCGATAAAGGTCGTTCAAATCCGAGGTGGCGTAGCGGCCTCCGTCCAAAGCGACCATCGGCCGGAGGTCCGGCGGCAAAACCGGAAGCTCGGTCATGACCATCCATTCCGGTCTGATGGCGTTCCTCTTCATGGCGATGAAGAACTTCAATCTCCTCGCCAACCTTTGCCTGCGGCTCGTGTCGTCGGTTTTTTCCAATTCTTTCTCGACAACCTTGATTTCCTTTTCCGCGTCGAGGTCCTCCAAAACCTTGCGCACGCCTTCGGCCCCGGCTCTCGCCTGGAAAACATTCCCGAATCTGCGGGAAAGATTGTAGAATTCCGCCTCGGAAAGGATCGTTCCCGGGCGCAGTTCCTTCAAAGTCTGCTTGGCGACTTCGGCGGCCATTCCGAGCTCGTCGATCTCTTCGAGCTTTTTCCTCGATTTGAATTCCCGGTCGACTTCTTCGATGGCCGCTTTTCTCGCTTCTTCGTCGACCGAAGTGATGATGTAGGCGGCGTAATAGATGACTTTCTCGAGCTTGGCGACCGGCGCGTCCAAAGCCAGACCGATCCTCGACGGAACGCTTCTCAAAAACCAGATGTGGGCGACCGGCGCCGCCAGCTTGATGTGGCCCATTCTCTCTCTCCTCACCGAAGAACGCGTCACTTCGACGCCGCACTTGTCGCAAACCACTCCTTTGTAACGGATCTTCTTGTATTTGCCGCAATAGCATTCGTAATCCTTGGTCGGTCCGAAAATCCGTTCGGAAAAAAGCCCGTCTTTTTCCGGACGCTGCGTCCGGTAATTGATGGTTTCCGGCTTGGTGACCTCGCCGTAAGACCATTTGAGCACTTCTTCCGGAGAGGCGATTTTCAGTTTTAAAGATTTGAAGTCGTCCATTTTTTAGTTTTCCTTCGTTTCTTCGGCCGGTTTTTCTTTTTCTTCGACGGCTCCCATGAGTTCGACGTTCAGGTTCAAAGCTTTCAATTCGTTCACCATCACGTTGAAAGTCGCCGGAATGTTGGGTTTTTTGATCTTTTCGCCCCTCACGATCGATTCGTAAGCCGCGGACCGACCCATGACGTCGTCGGATTTGATGGTAAGCATTTCCTGGAGGGTGTGGGCCGCTCCGTGGCCTTCCAAAGCCCAGACCTCCATTTCTCCGAAACGCTGTCCGCCGAACTGGGCGCGGCCTCCCAAAGGCTGCTGGGTGATCAAAGAATAAGGACCGATGGAACGCATGTGCACCTTGTCCAAAACCAAATGATTCAGTTTCATCATGTAAATCCTGCCGACGGTCACCGGCCGGCTGAAATCCTCGCCCGTGCGTCCGTCGTAGACCGTCACCTGTCCGGTCTCGGGGAGCCCGGCCGCCTTCAATTCTTCCCGGATTTCTTTTTCGGTGGCGCCGGACAAAGCCGGAGTGGTCGCCCGGTATCCCAACTTTTCCGCGGCCCAGCCCAAATGCGTTTCCAAAATCTGGCCGAGGTTCATGCGGGAAACGACTCCCAATGGATTCAGAATAATGTCGACCGGCGTGCCGTCTTCGAGGTAAGGCATATCCTCGATCGGCCTGATCTGCGAAATGACGCCCTTGTTTCCGTGCCGGCCGGCCATTTTGTCTCCGGCCTGGATGTTTCTAAGCGAAGCCACCTGGATCTGGATCCTCCTGATGACTCCGGCTTCAAGTTTGTCTCCTTTTTCGCGGTCGAAAATCTTCACTCCGACCACGCGGCCGCCTTTTCCGTGCGGCACTTCCAAAGAAGAATCTTTGACGTCCCTCGCTTTTTCTCCGAAGATCGCCCGAAGCAGCCTTTCTTCCGAAGTCAATTCGGATTCGCCCTTCGGGGAAATCTTGCCGACCAGGATGTCTCCGGCCGTCACTTCGGCGCCGATCCTGATGATTCCTTCTTCGTCCAAATTCTTCAGTTTTTCCTCGGAAACGTTCGGGATGTCCGGAGTGGTGATCTCAGGCCCCAATTTCGTGTCGCGGACATCGCAGACAAAATCTTCGATATTGATGGAAGTGTAGCGGTCCATCTGGGCCACCCTTTCCGAAAGGATGATGGCGTCCTCGAAATTCGCTCCCTCCCAGGACACGAAAGCCACGAGTAAGTTCTGCCCCAAGGCCAGGACGCCGTCCTTGATGGCCGTGCCGTCGGCGATGACTTCTCCTTTTTTGACTTTGTCGCCGATTTTGACGATCGGCTTGTGGGAAAAAGCGATGTATTGGTTCGTCATCCGGAACTTTTCGACCGGATAAATCCGTTTGTGATGGTCTGCGTCTTCAATGATGATTTTCGATCCGTCGACATAGGTCACTTCGCCCGCTTCGTCGGCCACGATCACCTGCCCGGAATTGTAAGCGGCGGTTTTCTCGACGCCGGTGCCGACATAGGGCGACTCCGGCCTGATCGAAGGCACGGCCTGCTTCTGCATGTTCGATCCCATCAAAGCCCTCTTGGCGTCGTCGTTTTCCAAAAACGGGATCAAAGAGGCTCCGATCGAAAGGATCTCCGAAGGCGACACGTCCATGTATTCGACGTCGTCGCGCTGAACGTTCATCGGCTTTCCTTGGAAACGGACTTCGACGATCTTGTCCGCCAGCTTGTTGTCTTCGGTCAGTTTTTCTCCGGCGTGGACGATCTTGTGCTTTTCCTCTTCGATCGCGTCGAACCAGACGATTTCGCCGGTGATCTTTCCTTTTTCCATTTTGACGTAAGGCGCTTCCAAAAATCCGTATTTGTTGACGCGGGTATAGTTTGCCAGATGATTGATGAGTCCGATGTTCTGCCCTTCCGGAGTCTGGATCGGGCAAAGCCGCCCGTAGTGCGAAGGATGGACGTCCCTTACCTCGAATCCGGCGCGTTCTTTGGTCAGTCCGCCCGGCCCCAAAGCCGAAATCCTTCTTTTGTGTTCGAGCTCGGTCAAAGGATTAACCTGATCCATGAACTGCGACATGGAAGAAGTGGCGAAGAAATCGCGGACCACGCCGATCAATGGTCTGGTGTTCACGAGCTGGATCGGAGTGAGCGCCTGCCGCTCTTCTCCCGAGATCGTCGACATCCTGTCTTGGACGATCCTCCTGATCCTTCCGAATCCCAAGCGCATCCGCGCTTCCAAAAGTTCTCCGACCGAACGGAGCCGGCGGTTTCCCAGATGGTCGATATCGTCGTCTTTGGCGTGCGGATCGTTGTTCAGCCTGATGATCTCCGCCATTATCCGCACGATGTCTTTTTTTGAAAGCAGTTTATCTTTGGAATCGTTCGCTTCCAAACGCTGATTCACTTTGAAGCGGCCTATTTCAGAAAGGTCGTAGCGGTCGGAACGCACGAACATGGCGTCGATCAGGTTCTTGGCGTTTTCGGCGGTGGCAAGATCTCCGGGGCGAAGCCTCTTGTAAAGTTCGAGATAGCTTTCGGAAGCGGTTTTCGCCGGATCTTTCTTTAAAGTACTTTCTATATGTTTAACCGGGCCGTTGTCGTTCGGAAAAGCGGCCCTGATCTCTTCTTCGGTTTCCAATCCGAAGATGCGGAGGAAAGACGTGGCCGGCATTTTGCGGTGGCGGTCTATCTTGACGTCGATGACGCCGTTCGAATCGGTTTCGAATTCTATCCAGGCGCCGCGGTTCGGAATGATTTTGGCGCCGAAAAGCTTCCGGCCCCTCCAGGAATCGGAAATGAAATAAACTCCGGGCGATCTGACGAGCTGGGAAATGACCACCCTCTCCACACCGTTGATGATGAAGGTCCCTTTCTCGGTCATGATCGGAAAATCTCCGAAATAGACTTTTTGGGTCTCTTTCCGGCCGGATACGAGATGGATTAATTCCATATTGACACGGAGCGGAGCTTCGTAAGTCAAAGCCCGCTCGCGGCATTCGTCGGTCGAAAACTTCGGTTCGTCAAAATAATAATCGCGAAAATAAAGCTCCATTTCCTTTGCGGAATGGTCGCGGATGGGAGAGATTTCGTCGAAGAGGTTCCGCAATCCGGTTTTCTTGAACCACTCGAAGGAATCGATTTGGACGGCGATCAGGTCCGGTTCCTTCACGAACGAACTCGGATGGGATGAAAAGTTTTTGGTTTTTGCTGACGACATATAAAAAACCGCCTTTAAAAAATCGGCTTCGTCTCGATTTATTTTAGATATTTAACAATATTTTTGGTGTGTTCGTCAAGTGTCTTCGAAAATATTGTCTCTTTGGTGCCGGGACGGGAAAGGTAATAAAGATAGTCGGAGTCTTGCGGATTCAGGGCCGCCTCGATTGCCGACAGCCCCGGGTTGGAGATCGGACCCGGAGGCAATCCCCGATATTTGTAGGTATTGTAGCGCGAATCAATCTCGAAATCAATATCTTCGACCCCGGCGCAGCCGAACGGGCTTTCGGCGTAGCAAACCGCGGCGTCAACGTTCAAGGGCATTCCGATCCGAAGCCGGCTCTCCAGGATGCCGGCAACAAGCTCGCGGTCTTTCCCTTGGTCAGGCACTTCTTTCTCGATCATCGAGGCGATGATCACGGTTTCGTAAGCGGTCTCCGGATCGAGAATCGGAGCGGCTTTGGAAGCGAAATTGTCGAGCATTTTTCCCGCCACCACCCACGAAGGCGAATTCAGGAAAAACTCGTAAGTGTCCGGAAAAAGGAATCCTTCCAGGCTGTCTCCGGTCGCCTGCTCCAGGAAAGGATAGTCGAAATCCGCGGGCTTCAGATTGGCGAGCTTGCCGCCGTTCAAAACTCCGGCCACGGTTAAGGTCTCGTCGATCTGGGCAACGGTGTAGCCCTCGGGAATGGTGATCGTGGTTTTCGGCCAAGTTTTCGGAAAAAGCCAGCGCCGTCCATAAAAAATCGCGGCCAAGGCTACGAATACAATCGCTATCGTTTTAAATCGTGGTCGCGGCAATGTTTTGAATGATACCGATCAAAATAAACGAGGTCAACAGGCTCGAGCCGCCGTAGCTCACGAAAGGCAGCCCGACGCCGATGACCGGCAGAAAACCGAGGGTGGAGCCGACGTTGATGGCGAACTGGAAAATGAAAAGCAAAGCGCTTCCGATGCAGATGAATTTGTCGAAATTCCCGTGGCTTTTCATTCCGATCTGGAGGATCCGCCATATCATCCAAAGGAAAACGATAACCAGAACCATGGCGCCGACAAAACCCCATTCTTCGGTAAAAGCCGCGTAGACAAAGTCGGTCTGCGCCGCCGGCAAGAATCCGAGCCTCACCTGGGCTCCCTGGCTAAATCCCTTGCCGAACCAGCCGGCGGAGCCGATGGCGATTTTCGACTGGATGGCGTTGTAATTCACTCCCAGCGGATCTGCATCCGGCTTCAAAAGGCCGATGATGCGGTTCCTTTGATAGCCCTGGAGCCCGAAATTCCAGATGATCAGCCCGCAGAAAAGGAGGATCGGCAAAGCCACGGCTACGTATTTCATCGGCAGCCCGGAGACCAAAAGGAATCCCGCCCAGATGCTTCCGAAAATAAGGGCCGTTCCCAGATCCGGTTGAAGCAGAATCAGGAAAACCGGCACCAGGAGATAGACGAAAGAAGTGAAGATCACGCCGAATCTTTTGATGCCGATGTGGCTGCGGCTGAAAAACTTCGAAAGGATGACGATCAGTCCGATCTTCGCGAATTCCGAAGCCTGGAATTTGAAACTTCCGATGTTGATCCAGCTTTTGTTTCCGCCCGCTTCGCTGCCGATCAATAAGGTGAGAATCAAAAGGCCGACGCTCACCAGATAGATGACGATCACCACCCACCGGTAGCTCATCAGCCTCTTGAGGTTGATGAAAGAAACGGAAAAGATGATGGCCGCGCCGACCAGAATCCAAAGCGTTTGGCGCCAAATCAAGACTTCGGTGCTCGAAGCGAGCGTCAAGATACCAAAAAGCAAAAGCAGGCCGACGCTCAGGTTCAACTGCCAATCAAGTTTTTTCAGGAATCCCATGGTGCGTTATCGGCTCGCCAAAAATCGCAGGGCCGCGGCTAGGGCCCCGATCAAGGCCAGGAAAAACAACCCGTAGACGATTTGTTTGGTCAATCTTTGCATTTAGGTAAATATTAATCAAAAGCGGAAAGAGAAACAAAAGGCCCCCGGTTTGGCGGAGGCCTTTTGACAAATGCCCGGCAAAATCTACTTTCGCCCAAAGGACTATCATCGACCCGCACGGCTTTCACTTCCGAGTTCGGAATGGGATCGGGTGGTGCACCATGCGATTAATCACCGAGCAGGATAATACTAATCGTTTTCGTTCCTAATTTCAATAGTATGAATTAAATATAATTGGCGCTTAAATGACCGGTCTATAAACGACCTATTAGTACTCTTCGGCTGAAACAGTTGCCTGTCTTACACCTTGAGCCTATCAACCCGGTAGTCTTCCGGGGGTCTAGTGTCTAATCTTGGGATGGGCTTCGCGCTTAGATGCTTTCAGCGCTTATCCCTTCCGAACATAGCTACTCGGCGATTCGCCTGGTGGCAAAGCCGATAGACCAGAGGTTCGTTCAACCCGGTCCTCTCGTCACGTACATTCCCCTATTTCTAGGAGCGTAGACTATATCTTCACCCTTATTCCTATAAAGAAATAGTGGGGTGGCGGCATATTACCTATGTAGACCCGCCTTTAAGGCTTTGGATCCATATAAGTCCGATCTCTTCGATCAAGTCGTTACGGGGTCAAACCCAATAATTGATAAAACGCCATCGCCATCAAAAATCCGGCGATATGAGCTAAATCAATGTTTTTGGGTCGACTTCCCACGGTATTACCTTTTTATTTCTGGTCCTCAAGCAATTAACATGTTCCGAAGCGGACCGATGCTTTGGAACAATCCATTTTGGTTTCAGAAACAAGGAAGGCTTCACCGTTATAAGCCACATTGTCATTACGGATTACTCCGCAAAGTAGCAAGGCGCTTTCGCGCCCACTAGGGTCGACTTCCCTCAAACACTTCACGCCTGCAGCAGATAAAAACCAACCTGTCTCACGCATTGAATCATCTGTTACCAAATGTGTGGACTATACCATCATCCATTTTTCAATGGAGGCCTACGTCTTATGGAAGATTTCTTCCATCCGTTCCCTCAGGAACAAGTCTCTACGGGGTTATGCTTTATTTCAATAAAGCAAACTTCCCTCGGTATTATCCTAAATATTGACAGGTTATATCGCAATTATAAGTTTAGGACTTCACCGATATGAGTAAGCTTTTTCAATCCCGATTGCTCGGGAAAGCCGCCAAACTGACGGTTTAAACCCAGCTCGCGTACCCTTTTAAGTGGCGAACAGCCACACGCTTGGGACCTTCTCCAGCCCCGCGCTAGGGTGGGCCGACATCGAGGTGCCGAGCGTTGTCGTCGATAGGGACTCTCGGACAACACCAGCCTGTTATCCCCGGGGTAGCTTTTATCCGTTGTCTCCGACCTTTCTATAAAGATTCGTCGGGTCACTAAGTTCTGCTTTCGCATCTGCTCGACTTGTGGGTCTCGCAGTTAAGCCAGCTTATGCCTTTACACTTCAGGCTCGATTTCCATCCGAGCCAAGCTGACCTTAATAAACTCCTCCGTTACTCTTTGGGAGGATTCCGCCCCAGAAAAACTGCCCGCCAGGCACTGTTCCCTAAGGTTTTTGCCCTTAAGGTTAGAGTTTAAAGTTTGAAAGATGGCTGTTTCATCGTCGGCTCCGTCTCATCCGAAAACAAGACTTCAAAGCCTCACCACTACGCTACGCATCCAAACCCTAAAGCCAATACCAAGTTGCAGTAAAGCTCCCGGGGTCTTCTTGTCTAGCTGCAGGTATCCCGCGTCTTCACGGGAATCGCATTTTCACCGAGCTTCTCTTTGAGACAGTTCTCTGATCGTTACGCCATTCATGCGCTTCAGAACTTACCTGAAAAGGAATTGCGCTACTTTAACACGGTTATAGTTACCGCGGACATTGACGAGGGCTTCGGGCAGCGAGCAAATCCGGATTGCTCCGAATTCACCCCCGCCGTTAACCTTCTCGCATCGGTCAGGCGTCACCTCCTATACATCCTCTTACGAGTTCGCAGGAAGCTGTGTTTTTAGTAAACAGTCGCCAGAGAGACTTTCGCTGCGTCCCGCCTTGCGGCGGGAAGACCATATCGCTAACTTACGGTCGCTTGTTTGCCGAGTTCCTTAAAGAGAAATCACTCGTACCCCTTGGGCTACTCGCCCTATCCACCTGTGTCGGTTTCCGGTACGGATTCCATTCCTTTAACCTTAGAGATTTTTCGCGGAAACGCGCTCAACCAACTCACCAAAGTAAATGCTTTGATTCGCCGCTGTCCTTGGATTCGCCATCAAAGACAGGCACCTGGATTTGCCAGAATGCCATCCTTAGACCACGGACACCAAACCATTGAGATGCCTGGCCTACTGCGCTTCGTCCTCCCGTCGAAAGAAATGGAAGGGTTGGAATATTAACCAACAGTCCATCGGCTGCGGCTTTCGCCATTGCCTTAGGGCCGCCTAACCCGTGGATGATTGCCATTGCCACGGAAACCTAGGATTTTCGGGGAACCGGTTTCCCACCGGTTAAGTGGGTTACTCATGCCAACATTCTCTCTTCAGAGCACTCCAGTCGCTCTCGCGGGTCGACCTTCGGCGCGCTCCAAATGCTCTCCTACCATGCTTCGCTTGCGCGAAACATCCGTATCTTCGGTATCTTGCTTAGCCCCGGTACATTTTCGGCGCGTCACGCCACTCCCGCAAAGCGGGATTCGAATAGTGAGTTGTTACACACTCTTTAAAGGATGGCTACCTCTGAGCCAACCTCCTATCTGTCGATGGCATGGCACTGCCTTTAACACTTAGCAAGAATTTGGGGACCTTAGATGACGGTCAGGGCTGTTTCCCTTTCGACCACGGGGCTTAGCCTCCGCAGTCTGACTACCAAGTTTTTCTAAAGCGGTATTCGGAGTTTGACTCGGTGGCCGAGCTTTCGCCCTTTACCACCAAACCAGTAGCTCTACCCCCGCTAAAGCGGTTCTTGGCGCTAGTCCTAAAACTATTTCGGAGAGAACCAGCTATTACCAAGCTCGATTAGCTTTTCACTACTTACCTCAGTTCATCCAAAGATTTTGCACAATCAACTGGTGCGGACCTCCCTCCCGCTTTCGCGGAAGTTCATCCTGACCAAGGTAAGCTCGCTTGGCTTCGGGTCTTATATTGACTACCTTGTCCTTGCGGACGTTCGCGCTTTTAACACTAGGTTTCCCTGTGGCTGCTCCCGCAAAGCGGGATTAACCGAGCAGTCAATATAAAGTCGTTGGCTCATTCTTCAATAGGCACCACGTCACCCCGCCGAAGCGGGGCTCCGAGTCCTTGTAAGCACATGGTTTCAGTTCTATTTCACCGCCCTCACCGGGCTGCTTTTCACCTTTCCCTCGCGGTACTTGTTCACTATCGATCACAAAGTGTATTTAGCCTTTCCCGATAGTTCGGGATGATTCCTTCGAAGCTTCCTGTCATCGAAGTACTCAAGATTAAAAACAAGAAAGATGATTCGTTTTCGCCTACGAGGCTTTCACTCCCTTTGGCCGGACTTTCCAGTCCATTCGGCTAACGAACCATTTTGTAACTTTCCTCTATTTATAAAGTCGCTCTCCGATTTCTCATCGAGCGGCTTCATAAATAGAATGTCTCTATCTTACTACCCTCGCTTTCCGTTTCCGGCTTGCGCCGTAAACTTCAAACAAGTTTGGGCTCTTCCCTTTTCACTCGCCGCTACTAAGGGAATAACAATTGTTCTTTATTCCTCCGCTTACTAAGATGTTTCACTTCAGCGGGTCGACTATTCCGCAACTTACGTGCGGAATCAATCCCGGATTGCGGGATTGGGTTTCCCCATTCGGAAATCCCCGGATCGAAGGCTGCTACGCGCCTCCCCGAGGCGTATCGCCGCTACGCCGCGTCCTTCATCGTCACTTTGTGTCAAGGCATCCTCCATGCGCCCTTAAAAAAATAAACCGGTCATTTAAATGCCAATTAAGTCCGCCAGTTTGAACTTGCGGACTCCTGCTTTGCGCCGTGTTTGTCGGCGCAAATTATATTCATTTTTTGAAATACCGGTCGTCTCAACAAAAAAACCGCTTTCGCGGTTCATTCAGTCACCAAAACTAAGACTTCATGAGCCGCGTTTTATGTGAATCTTTCGCATCATCATCTGAGAGGAATTATACAGGCAGGCCTTTGGCCGTGTCAACCCCCGGCCTGGCCCGCCGAGAACAGGAACAGCCCCGCGCTTGCGGGGCTGTTTTCCTTCAAAATCAAGCTTTTTCGGGGATTAATCCCTGTCCACCTGATCCCGCCATTTCTCGATCAAAGAATTGGCGTAATCCTTGCCGGCCATGCCGAAAGCGATGGCGACCGCGAAGCTCAGTCCCACTCCGAGAATGTAGATCAGATTCTTGAGCAAGCTGATATCGATGCCCAATTTGCTCAAGGCGTTCTCCAAGCCGAAGTAGACGATGATCCACCAGCTCAAAACGCTGATGAGTTTCGCCGACTGCATTTTCGCGCCCATGGCCGCCGCCCGGATGACGCTCCGGACGAAATTCGCCACGATGACCGCGAGCACCAATATGACGATGGCGCCGACGAAACTGGTCGCCTGGCTCAAAATGGTGCTGATGAATTGCGACACCACCGGAAGGCCGAACTTGTCGGCGATCACCAAAAGCAAAGCGCCGACGATGAACCAATAGATGAGCTTTCCGAAGAACTTTCCGCTGTCGAGTTTGATGTTCGCCCGATCGAGATACGGCTCGATTCCGGCTTTCTTCAAAAGCGAATCTATTCTCAAGGCTCTGACCGCCTGGGCGACCAACCTTTCGATAAGGCGCGCGATGAAAAGTCCGATGATGAACAGGACCGCCGCACCGAGCAAAGTCATAAACGGCTGCGACAGATATTCATACCAGAATCTCTGGATCGCCCATCCGAATGGCTCCAACCAATTTAAAACAGTCATTTATATTTGTCTTTAATTTAAAGTGAATCGACCTTTGCTGTGTACTCATTCAGTATATCAAAGAACGTCCGTCCGGACTATTGTTCTTTCTCCACAAGCGAAGGCCAGGACTCCTTGTAATCCCGGAACGCCTTGTCGAAAACCTCTTTCGGCGTCTCTTCCACGCCGAGTTCGGCCATTTTGTTTCTCAAATCCGAAATCGCGGCTTCCTGCTTTTCGGGAGAGACGATCCGCTCGAATTCCAAAATGTATCCGTATCCTTTGGTATGATCGACGAAAACGCGGATTCCCTTCCATGAGAACTCGTTCCGTTTGCGGAACCATTTTATTTCCGGATTGATGCCGATGACGGACAACATATTCTCCATTTTCCCGAAATCGTCTTTGAAAAAACGGATCTCGATTTCCTCTCTCGCCTCGTCGTGAAGCTTACCCTTTTTAAGCCAAATCTTGGCGTAATCGTCGTTCCGCTGGATCCGCAAGTCTTGCGGCACGTCGAGGTAATAAGTGACCTCGTCCCGCTCGCCCAAAAACTCCGCTTCTTTTTTAAGCCTTTGGATCAGCTCTTCGTATTTCGGTTTGTCGATAAAACTGCGTATCTCGCATTCTATCCGGGGCATACATTCATTATAGCCGAATGCTATCTTCCGAAGTCCGAATACCAGACATCGCTGTTCCAAACCCAGAAAGGCCCCATGCCCGCCATCACCCAAAGCTTGTCTTGGAAAACCATCACCTCGTGGTCTTCCCGGCCGGGCCATTCCAAATCTCCGGCTTTTTGCCAATCTTTCCCGTTTTCCGAGTACCAGGCGTCTTGCGTTCCCTTATCGTTCACGCTTCCCCAGCCGCTTACAATCCACAAGCGATTCTTGTAATTCACCAAAGGCACGCCGTGCCTTTTCTCCCAGGGAGCGTTCCCGTTTTCCAAAACCCAGTTTATTCCGTCGCTCGAACTCCAGACATCGTTCATGGCCTCGCCGTGGCTCACGCCTCCGGCCACCCAGAGCTTGTCTTGGAAGACCGTTGCGCCCTGATCGTAGCGCGGAGCCCATCCGGCATTCTCGTTCACCAGGTTCCAATGGATGCCGTCTTCGGAATTCCACACGTCGTTTTTGAGATTCTGGTCCCCGAGCCTGGCGCCGAAACTCAATCCGCCGAACATCCAGAGCTTCCCCTGGAACACGGCCGAGGTCTGGCCTTCGCGTCCGCCCCAAGGCGCGTCTTTCAGAACCTGTTTCCAATTGATGGCGTCATCCGAGACCCAGACGCCGGTGCGGTATCCGGTGGTCGTGCTCCAACCGCCGAACATCCAAAGCTTGCCTTTGAAATATTCGACGGACATCGATCTTCGCGGAGACCAGGCGGCGTGTTCTTTTTCGAGAGTCCAGTTTACGCCGTCTTCCGAACTCCAGATGTCGTTGAAGTGCGACGCCACGCCGTAATTGTTTTCGGCTTCGGGAAATCCGCGAAGCCCTCCGAAGATCCACATTTTCCCGTCAAAGACGATCCCTCCCTGCGAATCCCTCGGCGCCCAGGGAGCGTTTGAAGAAGCTTTTTTCCAGACAAGGGTCCGAGGGTCGATAGCCGGACTTGCTGTCTCTCCGCCGATCGGTTCCGAATAATTTTTCTCGTCCGACAAAACCTGTTCCTGGTTCATTTCTATTTTCCAATCGCTCCAGTCGTAAAGAATCCACCAAAAAATTCCTATGAGCAGAATAACGAACAATATTTTTTTGATTTTATTCATGTTTAATTTTTATTTAAAATCTTTTTCAATTCTTCTCTGACGACCTTTCTGTCGTCCCAGGAGCGTTTTTTGCCGCCGATGATGATCGACTGTTCCGCTCCTTTGCCGGTGATCAAAACCACATCTCCTTTTTCCGCAAGAGAAAGCGCCTTCCGGATGCCCGTCCGGCGGTCTTCGATCAGGAAAAGATTCTTATCTTTGGTCTTACCCGCTTCTTCGGCCGCCTTGGCGATATCTTCGATGATCGGTCCGGGCTCGTCCTCGTAAGGGTCGACGTTCGAGATGATCACATAATCCGCTTTTTCTCCGGCCAACTTTCCCATCACCGGCCGTTTGGATTTGTCCCGGCCCCCGCCTTCGGCTCCGAGGAGAATAATGATGCGGTTCGGGGACATGGATTCGGCCGTTTCCAAAACCGCGGTCAGGCTTTCTTTCTCATGGGCGTAATCGACGAAAACCGCGAAATCCTGGCCTTCGTCGATCTTTTCCATCCGGCCGGGAATGGTTTTCAGCCGTTTCAATCCGGCGGCTATGTCCGCGGCCGGAATGCCGAGTCCTTTGGCGATAATAATTCCGGGCAAGGCGTTATAGACGTTGAAATTTCCCGGGATGGAAACGGCGTAATGATCGGATCCGAGATCGAAGCTCGTTTCTTCGTTCAAAGTCTTGATGTTTTCCGCCCGGTAATCCGCTTTTTCCCTGATTCCGAAAGTGATTTTTTTGTCCGCCTTAAAACCCAAAAAATAATCTTTGTGTTCGCTGTCGCCATTGACGACAAAGATTTTTTTAATGGCTCTGCCCTGGAGGGTTTTTCTCCTGGTTTTCTCAAGATCGGCGAAAATTCTGCCCTTGGTTTCCTTGTATTTTTCGAAGCTGCCGCCGTGCGAAGGCAAATGTTCCGGAGTCAAATTGGTGAAAACCAGAAAATCGTATTCGATGCCCTTGTGCCGATACTGGTTGATCCCTTCGGAGGTGGTCTCGACAATCGCCGCCCGGCAGCCGGCGTCGAGCATTTTTTTCAGCCACTTCTGGATCTCGAATCTTCCCGGCATGGTCATATGGTAGGCGTTCGGATATTCCTCGTCTCCGATCCTGATATTGGCCGTGCTGACGATTCCGGTCTTCCAGCCTGAAAAATTGAGGAGGCTCCAGATGAAATTGGCGGTCGAAGTTTTTCCCTTGGTGCCGGTGATGCCGATAATGAGCATTTTCCTCGACGGAAATCCGTAAACCAAAGCGCCGAGTTTGGCCATCGAATAATGATAAGCCTTGAGTATCGGCTGCGGCGTGAGTTTTCTCAAAAAAGATTTCATGGTTTATCGGCCGGAAAAAACTTTCTTCAGGATATAAAGATAATACCAAAACGGCTGGATGGCCAGATCGTAAAAAGGAGAGTATTCCTTGATAAACCCGCCGAACTTCTTTTTATAAACGGAGATCCCTTCCCAGCTTCTGTTCAATCCTTTATGGCTTATTCCGCCGAAGCTGTAATAGGAAAACCCGAACTCTTTCGCCTTTCTCATGCTTTGCCACTGGCAGAGATAAGAAGGCATCAGCTCGCGGTGTTCGGACGAAGAAGACCCAAAAAGAAAAAAAGCGGTTTCTCCGTAAAGAACGACGAGGTTCGCCACGAGGAGCGTGTCTCCGTAAAACGCCAGGGCCAAAAAAGCATTCTTACGCTTTTCTAAGCTGTTGAAGATTTCTTCGTAATAGCTCCGGGGATGAAGGCTGAAGCCGTCCCGGCTGGCGGTTTCCGTCATCAAAGAATAAAAATCCTCGAAATAATCCAGAAAATTCTTGGTAATGGTTTTGACGATTACGCCTTTTTTCAAGGCCAGCCTGGCGTTGTACCTCGCCTTCGGTTCCATAGCGAGAAAGATTTCGTTTTCCGGCTGCTTCAGGTCGATCACCCGTTCGGCCCGCGGCTGGAAATTCGACCCGCGATAAGAGCTTCTGGGAGATTTTGTAAAAAACTTTCCGGCGGTTTTTTCCAAACGGTCTTTTATCGCCGGCCAGAAATCCAAACGGATAAAAACCGTTTTTCCGTCGTTGAAAACTTCTTTCAGGGATTTTTTTAAAAAAGAAGCGGTTTTTTCCGTCAGGTTATTCTTCAATACCGGACCGTAAGGTATATATATGTAGCTTTTGTTGAAAGTAAGCGGATAACGGATCGCCTGGATGCTGCCCGCAGCTTCGCCTCCGTCTTCGATCAAAAAACGCCTCACTTCCCTTTTCTCTTCGGCCCGCCAATCCCCGTAAAACCAGCTCTGAGTAAAAGGCGCGCCTTGATTCACGGCCAGCGGATCGAATTCTTTTTCCGACGTTATTTCGACCAGATTCATAAGAATACTTTAGCACAAAAACAAAGACTGGAAACAAAAAAGCCCCTTTCGGTAATATACCGATCGGGGCCTTATTCTTCGACGGCTAGTGCTTTCCCTGGGCTCGACGAACATCGGTCAAGTCTACAAACCATTGTTTTAGACCGAGTAAGTCAAGAACCGGATATCCGACCGTCAGAAAGACGTCGGTGATAGCTTCTTTCGGCCTTGGAATGCCGAAAGCTCCATAGAGTTCCCATGGAACTGTTCTCGAATCCGGGTGACGACGGATAATCCATAGTACCCTCAAGTAATGCAGCCAGGTCGCGAGGAAAACGATTCCTTTTCCTTCTTGTAACGCGACGCCGAAAGCTATATCGACCTGAACCGTAGTCTCCAGTCCCCGTCGGAAAACGCGAGGAAGAAAGACCGGGCGACCCAGGCGATGTCGGAATACTTCCTGGTAGATATCGACTTCGGCGGCATTGTCCGTGGCCTGAAAAGCCCCGATCAACAACACGTCGTTGTCCGGGATACACTTGACGCGGATAATCCGTGCCATTTTCCCAATGCTTCGCCACCAATCTTGCCATTCCAGGGGGCCGATACGCCTCGAAAGCCAAGGCCCGCCATCGTGAGGACTTTTCGTTAGAATGGCCGACAGCCATTCTACGGCGCGTTCCGGCTGATGCCTGCTGAGCCGCGAGATGAGTAACCAAAACAAAAGTCCGGTTACGACAATCCACCAGTCCAAACTCAAGAAGTTTCACTCCTTTCCGGATTTAAAAGAGCTCTCTAAAACTCTCTTAAGAGAACATATTCTTGAGTGAATGTCAAGAACGAAGCCGAATCATTTATCAATAAAAACATCGGCCGCGAAAAAATATTCTGTGGACCTAGGCGGAATCGAACCGCCGTCCCGGCAATGCGAATGCCGTGTTCTGCCACTAGACCATAGGCCCGAACTGCCAATTCAGATTAGCAGTCCTCAAGCTATTTTTCAAAACCCCGGAGGAGTTTTTCGGCTTCGCTCCGGGAAATCAAATCCCTCTTCACAATTTCCTCTTCAACCGCCTTCTTCACCATTTCTTCGAGCATCTTCTTGCTGTCTTCGGCCTGTTTCATCATGTTCCGCAAATCGTCCGGAGACATGTTTTTCATCATTTCCTGCGCCGCCTTCATCTGATCGAATATTCCCATGGCTACAATCCCAATTCTTCGTGGATATTCTGCATCGACCGCACGGCCAATTCTGCCATTTTCTCCAAAGTGATTTCAAGGTGCTTCGGCGCCTCGAGCAGCAATTCCCGGTTCACGCCGCGGGCGAAAGCCTTTTCCTTGAATCTTTTCAGAACCGTTTCCGGAGTGACGTCCATGAGTTTTCTGCTCGGCAAGACCAAAGCGGCGGCGACCACGAGGCCGGTAATCTCTTCGCAATAGTAAAGCGCTTTTTCCATCAAAGTTTCCGGCGCTTCCACTCCGGACATGAAATTGTGCCGGCGGACGGCCAAGGCGACTTCTTCCGGCAATCCGGCTTCGCGGATAATCGCTTCACCGACTTTACCGTGCTCTTCCGGCCGCTCGCTCGTTTTCTCCCAATCGATATCGTGGAGCAATCCGGCAAGCTCCCAAAGATCTTTTTGGTCGGACTCACCGAAATAATCCGCGAGGCTCTTCATCAAAGCTCCGGCCGCCAGATTGTGCTTGACGAGATTCTCGTTTTTGATGTTCTCCCGAAGGAGTTTTATCCCCGCCTCCTTGTAATCCATGGCCGAATTATTTCACCAGATTCTGCGGGGCTCCGGCGACGAATTTTTCGATATTATCCGCGGTCGTATCGAGAATCCTCTTGAGCGCCTCTTTGGTGTTGAAGGCGTTGTGCGGCGTGATGACGACGTTTTCCATGTCGATCAAAACGTGGTTCTCCAGGATTTTTTTCAAATCGTGCTCTTCCGGACGTCCGTAAAGCAAAAACTGCCTTTCGTCCTGGGTCGGCACTTCTTCTTCCAAGACATCGAGCCCGGCGCCGCCGAGCCGGCCTTCATGCAAAGCTTCGATCAAGGCGGTCGTATCGACGACCGCTCCCCTCGCGGTATTGATCAAAACGCAGTCTTTCTTAACGAGCTTCAAAGTTTCTTTGTTGATCATATGCGTCGTCTCCGGCAAAAGCGGCACATGCAAGGTGATCACGTCCGAATTCTTCAAAAGTTCCTCGAAAGTCACGTATTTGAACCCTAGTTCCGCCTCCAAACCGGCTTTGGGGAAAGCGTCGTAAGCGATAACCTCCATTCCGAACCCCTTGGCGATGCGGATCGCGTATTCTCCGATGCGGCCGACACCGATAACGCCGATAACCTTGCCTTTCAGATCAAATCCTTGGAGCCCTTCCTGATTGAACGATCCGGTTTCCTTGATGCGGTCGAAGGACTGGAAAATCTTCCTCGAAATGGAAAGCAGAAGCGCGAAGGCGTGCTCGGCGACCGTATTTTCCCCGTATGAAGGGACATTACTGACGACGATGTTTTTCCCCGCGGTGGCGACAAGATCGATATGGTCGAATCCCGTGGTCCGGGTGGCGATAAATTTCAAGTTCGGCAGAGCCTCTATAACCGGCTGGTCGATTTTGGAGCCGGTGAAAACCGAAACGGCGTCGAAATCCCCGGCCTCCGCGAGATTGTTTTTATCGATCCGTTTCGGAGAGAAAAAAAGCTCGTGTCCGGGAAGCTTGGATTTCAGATATTCCGCTTCCCAATCTTCGATCTCGAAAAAAGAAATCTTCATAAGCTTAAGTTTAGGCGAAAACGCGCCTTTTACCAAGGCTCCGATAAAGCGCTCCGAGGATGCGTTTAAAGCTTACAGCTCAAATATCTATTGGCTTCTTTCGGCCAGACGATGATCGCCGAAGCATAAACGCCGGCGGCGGCCAAAAGGATAAACTGCACCAAGCCATCAGCGACGCTTCCGGGCTTGTCTAAAACAAAACACTTTCCGGCGAAACCGATGGCCAGTAAAGTCGAAGCCAGAACTGTCAGTTGGTAGTATTTTGGGAAAAAAGATCCGATCAAAGTACGGCTCTGTCGATAATTGAAAACAGCCATCACCGCTCCGAGAACAGATCCCGTTAAATGGATTAGGGCGATAAATGACATTTTTTTATATTTTTCCGCCTCTGCGGACAAAGATAAAGAACCCCATGCGTCGTCCGCGGCGACGGCTTTCAACCTTTCACGAATTATAACACAAATTCGGCTCTATTTGACGTAGCTCTTGTAAACCCAGCCCTCGATCACCTGTTCGCCGTTTATGAGAACCGAAGATTTAAGCGGAATGCGGAGCCAATCTCCTTTTTCCTCGAGCACCCGGTATTGTTCTCCGGCGTAAGCCTTGGTGATGATCGTCGAATCCGTAGTCGGAGATTGCCGCACGTTCAGCCAGCCGATAGACGTTTCCTGGACGGTGACGGTCCTCGTCTCCGGCGTCGGCGTCGTCTCTTCTTCGGAGATTCCGCTCAAATAGCTTTCCTTGCTCGGACACCCGGCGGGATTCACGCCCCAGGCTCCGGAAGAAAGATAAACGCAAAAGCTGTAAGAAGTATTGTTCTGTTTCTTATAAAAATATGGTTTGTCGAATTCGGGATCGCTGTAAGCCTTGGGAATGTATCCGCCGGACAAAAGCCCGGACAGGTTTTCCGGCAAAGCTCTTTTTTCGACGCTGTATTTCTGGAGTCCGGCGATGATGCTTCCGGCGTCGGCCAGCCTCGTTTTATCGATGACCAAATCGTCTTCCAGTTTTTGCAAAGCGACGCCGCAATTCCCGGCGTTAACTCCGTTGTCCGAAAGGCAGGCGCTGTATCCGCTTTTGTTCGCCAGTTTCAATCCGAACCATACGGCCGCGACCATCAAAAGGAAAACGACGGTCCTCAACATTATCGACAGCTTTCTCTTCTTGCGGCTCCCTGGCTCGTCGTCTTCCCAATCTTCATAGCCATCCTCCGGCTTATCGTTCGTTTCCGGTTCGGGGCAAGCGCTGACAGCGTGTTTTTTGAGGAACAGGACCGTTTCCTCGGCGGAAACAGCCGGTTCTTCGATCTTTTCGTCTTCGGACTCGCCTTTGATTACGCGGACATTCAATCCGCCTTCTTTTTTGTCTTCTTTTTTAGGCTTCCTTGGCATAGTGCTTATTATTATATTCCATTCTTGCCTTGTCGAAAAGAAATTGTGGATGAACCGCGTCCCAGATCATTTATTGTCGGGCTGCCGAGAATCGAACTCGGTCTTTACGCACCCGAAGCGCACGTACTACCGGTATACTACAGCCCGTCGACTATCCTATTTAATCGCAAAAAGCGCTTTTCGTCTACTTTTCGCCGGTAGTCCCGAATCCTCCCCTGGTTTTCTTCTCCATGCGATCGATTTCTTCCCATTCGGCTTTTTCGCGCTTCAAAACGACCGCCTGGCAAACACGGTCGCCTTTTTCGACCGCGATCGGTTTATCCGTGAAGTTGAAACAAACCGCCTTCAATTCGTCTTCGTCCCCGCAAAAATCCGAATCGATGACGCCCAATCCGTTCGCGAGCCACAATCCCTTTTTGTGGAGCGAGCTTCTCGCGACAAGAAGAGTGACGAACCCTTCGGGTGTTTCTATCGCGACGTTCAAAGGGACATAGCCGATCTCTCCGGGATCTATCTCCACGCGTTCGCGGCTCGTGAGGTCAAAAGCTCCGGCGCCGGCCGTTTTGTATTCCGGAAGCAACAGGCTTTTGTCGAATCTTTTGACGCGGATCTTCATTATTTGACGTAGTGTTTTTTCTTCATTTCCGTTTCGATTCCCTCTTCGAATTCCTGCTTGGTTTCTTTGGCTTTGTCGGCCATGGCCGCAAGCTCCTTGTCGGACAGATCGTTCAATTCTCGGGCGCGCTTTTCGAGTTTCGATTCGACGTTCAATTCCGGATCATCCAAAACTTCTTCCAAAAGCACATTCAAGATCCATCCGATCCGCGGCCCGGGTTCGATCTCAAGCAAGTCCATCAGATCGCTTCCGTTCAATTTGATCATCTTCGGAGAAATCGGATCCCGCTTCACCTTGTCGATCATGAAAAGCAGATGCCTCGTCTTGTAAGGCACCGCCTTGGGCACTCCCGAACCGATGCGGTCGGCTTCGCGGAGCTTTAAAAGATCGTCGATGTGCTCTTCGCCGACGCGGGCGATAAACCTCCTCACTCCGGCCGGAGTCACTTCGTCGACGTTATAATAAAAAAGATGGTGCCGCACCAGATGGACCACTTTGTCGCCGGTTTTTTTCGAGAATTTCAGCCGCTCCATGATCTTTTTGGCGATTTTCGCGCCGACCATTTCGTGATTGTAAAAAGTCGAATCCGGTCCGTCGCCTTTTTTGGTGTCCGGCTTGCCGATGTCGTGGAGCAAGGCCGCCAGCCGAACCTCCAAAGAATAATTTTTCTTGGCGGCGTAATCGAGCGCCTTTATTGAATGCTCCCAGATGGAATAGATGTGGTGCTTGTTTTGTCCGACGCCGATGCCCTCCCTCAGCTCCGGAAGAATATATTCGAGAAGGCCGGCCGCCTCTAGCAGCTCCACGCCATCGGCCGCTCGTTCGGACATGATGATTTTCTCGAATTCGTCGCGGATCCTCTCTTCCGAAACCGATTTCAACAGATCAGCATTCTTTTTAATGGCGGAGAAGGTCTTTTCTTCGATTTCGAAGCCGAGCTCAGCGGAAAACCTGACGGCCCGCATCAGACGCAATGCGTCTTCCTCGAAACGCTTGTCCGGATCGCCCACGGTCCGAATGATTTTCTTTTTCAGATCGGTTTGCCCCTCGAAAGGATCGATGATGTCGTCCGCCTTGCCTTTGACCGCGGACATGGCCATGGCATTAATGGTGAAATCGCGGCGCGAGAGATCTTCCTCGATGGTTTTGGCGAATCTGACTTTGTCCGGATGCCTTTTGTCCGAATATTTCCCCTCTATCCGGAAAGTGGTCGCTTCGACGACTTTCAAATCCGGATCTTCGGATCCGGTTTTGACGCCGACGGTGCCGAAAGCGTTTTCGTAAACGCTGTCCTTGAATATTTCCTGGGTCTCTTCGGGCGCGGCGTCAGTCGCCACGTCCCAGTCTTTCGGTTTTTTGCCGAGCAGAAAATCGCGGACCGAACCGCCGACGACATAAGCCTTGAATCCGGATTTTTCGAGCCTTTCGATGATGGCGCTGACTTCCACCGGTATATTCATATTATTAATAATACCCTATTCCCGACGAGGACGATAAAAAACGAGTTTCTTTAAGAGAGCGCTCCCACCGGGAATCGAACCCGGGTTTCCAGGATGAAAACCTGATGTCCTAGGCCACTAGACGATAGGAGCGTGATTTCATACTGCCAAAAAAAACGATGGTTGGCAATAAATCCGTCATTCCAAATGGATGTTTTCTTTGAATTTTTCCAAACGCTCTTTGAGCGCCGGGTAAGATCTCAAAGTCGGGTCTTTCACGATGATCTCTTCCGCCGATTGCCGGCCGAGCTTGATCATCGCGGGATTCCGCAGAGCCCTCATGGTCGTATCCGGAAGCCCGGTCTGCTCCGAGCCGAGCAAAGCGCCCGGGCCCCTGATCTCCAAGTCTTTTTCCGCCAATTCGAATCCGTTTTTGGCTTCAAGCAGGGCTTTCAGCCTTTGGCGGGTCGTTTCGTTAGAGGACTCCGTGAAAAGAACACAGAAAGACTGGTGT
>Ga0116159_1000331_pt1 | contig 55516 bp, 36 predicted proteins | sample AD_JPNAS1_MetaG_FD_89878 | JGI IMG/M metagenome (GOLD analysis project Ga0116159, IMG submission 89878) | Active sludge microbial communities of municipal wastewater-treating anaerobic digesters from Japan - AD_JPNAS1_MetaG | ecosystem: Engineered > Bioreactor > Anaerobic > Digestate | place...
GAGCGTCTTACCCCGTCAGTGCGCACAATGATTCGCGAAGGTACATTTTTGAATCTTCCTTGTTTAGGCTTAAACAGTGTATCGTATAAGTGACGGTAACTTTTACTGTTCATCAATGCATCGCCCAAGGCATAACTCGGTAGGTGCAACCAAGTTTCTTTGATTTCGGTCTCTCTCTGTGCTGAAAATTGCACCCGCAGCAAGTAGCAAGTAAAGTTTTTTAAGTATGCCGGAAGTGATGTGTCCATCTGTGAATTTGTTTTGTCCACTGTTTATTATTGAAATTGTCCGTATCCTACATTGGTTTTGGCGCCGAGAGACAGTTAAAATAATAATTATTTTAATCATTTCCTTGTGTTTCAAAATTGGTCTTGGATGCCTCCTTGAGGAGTTTTAGAAATAGGACTCCTCGGTTTGTTATTCTAAACTTTTGGTTAGGATGATTTTTTATGTTAGGAAATGTTCGCTCAATAAGTCTATCTTCAATCAACTTTGAAAGAACTTTATTCAACTGCCCTGAGATTTGTTTTTGTCCCAATTCTTCAGAAATTTCCTTTCGAGAAAGAGGGGTATCCACTATTTTTAAAAGTATTTCTGAATACAGAGATTGATTATGTAACTCTTGCTGCAGCTCTTGCCCTAACTCTTGCCCTAGCTCTTGCCCTAAGTTATAGTTCAGTTTGACAAACTGTTTGTCTTCCCCAGTGGAAACGTAATTTCGGGCAATATTTCCTTAAATTCCAAGCGTCTGCCTTCCGATAGTTTTATAATATCTTTGAGGAGCATATCTACTTGAATTTATCTTTTTTGCAATTCATTTTTTACACCTAAACAATTGAAAAACAAATGCAATAGCGACCAAAGCGTAAAGAAGTCCCGTAATAAAACCGTTTATTATAAACTGCAGGATCATTTAAATTTATTTTTGCAAAAATAGGCAAAAAAATGTCGTTGAACTACCAAAATGTGTGTTTTGTACCTATTTACTTATACTTATACCGTCTCTTGACATTTCTTGATTCAACATTTAATACCAAAAGAAAATCTTTTTGAAATCTGAACGGGACTAAAAGTGTTCCCCGGGCAGTAATTACATCGCCTGGGGTAGGGGAAGAGCTATAGCCGACTACGAGCAGGTCTCCGGTCCCATCGTTTAAGACAAAACCTGAAAACCCCAATATAGAAATACTTTCACCAACTTCACCTTTTACAACTATTTCCTTGTTTTGATACTTGTATGTGTCTTCGTAAAGTTCGGATATTTGAACAGGTAATATCCGGTAGCAACCGGCAACTAATACTAAAATTGCGATTGTGATAGCTAAAATGGATTTTTTTTTGTTCATATTATTGATTGAATTTATGGAATTTCTAGGACCTGTTATTTCTCAAAAACATTCATTTAAATAGAGTGTCAGCCTGATAATATATTATACCGTGTTTTTCTCTGAAAATTTAATACCGTATTTTTCGTTAATCTTCGTAATCAACTTATCCCCATACTTATCTAACTCACTCTTATAATTGTCCAACTTATCTCTATAATTATTCAGTATATACCTATATCCAACCCCGTACTCAGAAGTATCTTCCATTGAGTACTCGTGAAGTATGTCGGCTTCCTTCATATATCCAGAATTTTCGCTATGTTTCAGTAGATACCATTGTGCCCATCGCGTCATACCTTCTATCAACTCTTCTTCTATGTTTTTTAGTTTGAAATAATTTAATCGTTGATATTGATAGATATGCATCATTTCATGTACAATGATAGAGAATGTTTCTGGAGATTTTCTGAATTTTTCTATTAAAATAACATCTATTTCTCGGTCTGCCGCAAGTCCTATAAGATTACGCTGGTCATACTTAGGAGTAACGTGAAACGGTACGTTGTAATAGTCATGAAGTTCCGTAGCGGTCACAAATTTAAATTCGTATTTGATTTGCTCAAAATCTATATTCAACAGTTCATCGTAAAGTTTTTTTGCTTCCGTTTCAAGTTCTCTGGCTCTACTTAGAGTGTCAACGGCATCTTTTGAACAGCCACTACAGCGGTGCAGCCCGTCTTCCATAATTTGCACTTCAGATAACTTAAAAGCTTTTGTACAATAATCACACTCAACATCAATAGAGTTACTATATCTTTTAATAAGATTATCGTAGTTGTCATCAATTGTAGAAGTGTCAAAAAAAGCATTCTCTTTGACGAATCGAAGTAACAGAGCAATATTCCAAGCAAACTTTTCGGGGATACCATAGCTTAAAAAGCTTAATTTATCTTCTGGGAAAGCTCCTCCTTTTATATACTCCGAATATGTACCGTCGTATTCACTTTTTGTTTCATCGTTTATCCATTTCAACAAATCGTATAGATGTCTAAAAATAGTTTCAAAATAGTCTTGCAAGGCATTTAAAATACCCAAATCAGAAAAAGAGTCTTCTACAATATAAAGCTCGATATATGGTTTTTCCGTATCGTAATTAAAATTATTTTGGGGATACACCCAAGGTGTAAGTTTCCTCAAATCACTTCTTAATTTATTATTTGATGCGATTTGAATATATTGAGCATGATACGGAAAAAGCACCGGCATAAACTCATAAAGTAACATATGAATCTGAGTGGTAAATAGGTCTAAATGCTCTTTAAGCTCGGAACAAACTTCCCACTTTAAATGCAGAAAACGGGTGATATATTTCCTTTTGCTCTGTTCGATAAAGTTTTCTGATAACTCTCTAATTTCAGGTGTGTTAGCATTAGCATACGGGCTATGATAAAATTTTTCGAAACTATAATATTGTTTGTAATACAGTTCAATGGGTGCTTCAAACATTTTGAGTGAAAAGTTTAACTTTTCACCTTTTACCATGAATTTCTTTGTTTCTTTTTTGTCAAATCGGACAAACTCTTTTTTAGGTACATTGATTACAGCTTCGGGTTTATAAAAAATCACATTCTCTGTTCTCTTTGGACTTAGCGATAACTCCTTGTTTATGTCGTTATATTGAATGTACTCATAGCTTGTACCATTTAAGATTATATTTTGTCCGGGTAAAAAATTTTGAAACAATAGATGTTTTTGAATTTTGAGTATTGTGTTATTACTGCTATCAACTACTTTTACCTCTCTAATTGCATCAAAAAAACTTCTATCTACTATCCTAGGTTCATCAATGGTTAGTGTCTGGCTTAATCTATGTGTTTTATTCTCAAAAACATATTTTTCATCCGATTTGAGCATTGAGCTTTTAGTGATATCTAATTCAAGATACCGTTCAAACAAATCCTGAATAAGTAATACAACGTTTCCATCATATTCAACATCATGCAAGCTAATTAGAGATTTCAAATAATCAACTTCGATTGTTTCATGTGTCAGCAGGTGCAACAGTTGTAAACACAGGTTCACCCTGTTTTGAGATAGAGAAGGCTCCAATGCTTCGAGTGTAACGTCCACAAAATAACTCATATTTGAAGCAAAAAACTCTCTAAACAGATGTGGCTTGCTCACAATACAGATAAAAGCTTCCTCTTTACCCAAATGACGATACTTTTTATATAGTTTTGGGGCATTATTTTCCACATCAAAAATAACGGAGAGGTGCTTATCTTCGCAATGAGCTTTTTCCGAAAGACATACAGCAAATGGCAGGTTGTTGACAAAAACAGAGGATTTGATTTTTTCTTGTGTAACTTGTTCTCCATAATTATACTTGCTGTCCGGGTTATTTTCATCTTTAATAAATGAATGTTGTAAGCCTCCGAGTTTATTTTTACTCTGTATATAATCTAAATTGTATCCCTCAAAAAAGTGAATATGATCCAGATTTTCCATGATAGCAAAGACAGATAGCTCCATGCCCGGGGATAGGTCGTACTCATGTGCACTTCCTTTTAGTAATTTTTTTAAGTTATTCTCACTCTGTTCGTATGCAAAATTGATGAAAAAAACATGATTGGCTGATGCGACGTTTTTCAATCGCACTTCGGGCGGGTTTTTAGTTGTTTCCCAAGTATTTGTAACAGATTCATCGCCGCCCGCTCGATAGGTTTTGAAAAATACGGTGTTATATTCCACGCCTTGTTCATCCAACCACAAACTCAACTGTCTTTTCAGTGTTAGATTGTTGGAATAATTATCGTCAAACTGAAAAACCATAACTAAGTCCAACTCTTTTATCCAAGGACTATGGATCAACGCATCGTTATTGGCATTATCCACACTGCATAAAACAATACGTTTATCGAGCAATATATCGGTGTCGGCGTCAAAATATCCAATATCTATCAAGTTTTTAGCTGTAGGTATCTTTTTTTCTATTATCCCTTGTAGATACATTGCAAATAGTTTTGAAACATCCTCAGCCTTATCGCTAAATGATTTAATATCCACCTCATCGGGTTTATATTTTGTGTGATCGGGAATGTCGGCTAATAATAAAATATTTCCTCCCTTCTTAAGGGTATTAAATAATAGTTTGGAAAAATAAGGAACATGGTCTATAAAATTGCTTGATGCAACAATAAAATCTTGCTCCTTATTAATAAGTTCTTCTTCATATTGATGAGCCAAGTTTTTGTTCTCACTAAGTTGCTTGTCATAGTTTATAGAGACATTTCGCTTTATATTGCCAATTATTATACCACTGTGGAACCCTTTTTCTTTGTTAATGTAACGTCGAAATAGTTTTAAGAAGTCAACGTTTTTTTCTGTTTCTACTTTATCATCTTTTACTTTTTGTTTTTCTGCTATACTGCACTGAAAATAGAGTATCCATTCAATCATGAAGGTAATCAACAAAGCACCTATTCCGGTATGTAATCTAAAATCTGTCTTGTTATATTTTATTGTACTCCACCAATATGCAATTACTAGCAAAACAAGCCCTGCCCAAAGTAATATATGGAAAAATCCAAATCCTACACACCGATATATATTAAAGCCATATATTTTATAGGGCCAAACTAAATAATTGGCAAATCCTCTGTATTTCTCTGAGATTATATTTTTGTTATATTTTTGCAATAAAGCCTCCAATAGATCATTGATTTTGAAATGTTGTAAGATTTTTTTTACTCCTATCCAAACGATTACCACAAAAGCACAAAACAATAACTCCGAAACAAATGTCAACTTAGGCAAATAATTAAATATCAGCGACTTAATTTTTGACTCAAAAATAAGTGCCAGCATGGCAATGATTATAAACAGCACAGGCCTATACCAATGTCTGTAACGTAGGCTTTTTTTGTCATTGAAAACAAAATAATTGATTACATTTAATGCTAGTAGTATGAGGAAAATTATCAATAGCATATTAATTTATTTCAATGAGTTCGATTACGTTTAATAGCGGGTTAAAGTTAGTCTCATTCGAAAAATCTTTTTTATTTGTACTACCTGCTTCCACCACTAATTTCTTTTCGTTAAATTTTATGTTGGCCACTCTTTTATCTTTATAGGGCGGATTTAGGTAGTCTATACCTTGCTCGTTCCAATGTTTCCAATGTTTTTCCGAAACCATTTTTATCATTTTGCCATTTTTATCAAGTTGATAAATAATATCTTTGTAGAATTTGGAGTAAGCGAACTGCTTTTGCATTTCACTATCTATAGACTCCTTTGTTTTCTCTAATTCATGGATGTTTTTTCTTCTTAGCGTACTTTCTCTGATTGCTACAGCTATCTCTTTTAAGGATGACACATAGCTTTTAAATGAATTATAAATAGCTATGTTTTCAAGTCTGATTTCTTCAACTATACTTAAAACCTTTCTCTGAAAATAGCATAAAATAACAATTGTAGTAAGGCATAAAATAGTTGTGATAATTGCGGATGAAATACGAGCTTCAACCCAATAAATAAAACGATATAATGAACCTAAAAAGAGAAACAGTGATGTAAAAAACAGAATCAGAAAGCCTAGCACAGTTGGTTGTTTAGGTAGTAAATTAAATTTATTGAAAAACTCTGATATAAGTTCGTTTTTTTTTGACAGATAGTTACCTTTTGCTTTATCGTACTTCTCTAAATCTACATTGGACTTTATGGATGTTTTCTTTTCTTCATCTTTTAGTTTATTGATTTCTGCCTCAATTTCTTTTAAGCTAAGTTTAATTGTGTTATGAGCGAGTTTATTACCGTCATTTAAGTTTGTTACATCAGCTGTTCTTGACGATTGTATTTTAATTCTATCCTCCAACTCATCCATGTTGTTATCTCTAAAGCATTCTTGAAAAAACGACACTTTGTCTTTTGAGAAAAACAGTGGAATTTTACGCTTTAAATTAGATATTGTAATAAAATGGTTCTCTTTACTTCTATCCAAATCAAAAAGTTCTTTAACGCTTAACTCCTTATAAAAAGCAAACTGCTTAATGCTCTCTTTTTTATTATAAATATCATCTTTGTTAAATTTATCTTGAGAAAAACTCTTGTACATCTCAAAAAGATGATTGGTTTGCTTATCATTAAACTTGATGTTTTTAATTGAAATAACTTGCTTATCGCCATTACTTGTAATAAAGTCCAAGAACTTATCCGCCATCCCGAAAAAATCAACCGATTCTACCAATACTGCGCTTAGTGCCTCAAAGCACCTGATAGTTGAAGCAATATCTTTTTTATCCAATGGATACCAAAAAGCCAAATCACTATTTATTCCTTTATTGAGATAGTAACTTAATGATAATTTCTCGAAAAAATGATTTACACAAACCTTCCTTTTTTCAATACTTAAATCTTCATTTGTAATAATCGTTTTACTAAATTCATCTCTAAGTTCATTTAGTTTTTTTCCTAAAAAAATATCAAATCCGCTGCCTTCTACAATATTAAATTCATCCTTTATTTTGGTAACTAATTGGTCAACCCATTGCTGAAATTCTTGTTTCAAGACTCCTAAGATATTCTCCGTAGCAATAACAGACCTATCCCTTTGCTGTATTTTAAATTCTCTGTTCAACAGACTATTTATCGTACGAACTTTTGCCCAAGTAAGTTTTTTTACTGATTTTACAGCATAACCTTTATTGATGTCAATGTTTTTTATTTCATTCTCTAAAGCTGATGCTGCATCACACAAAATAAAATATTGAAATATTACATTTGCATTAAAGTGACTATTCAGAATGCTTTTTAAATATTTTATCTTAAGTGCAGGTAATCTCGAATAAATTCCACAATTCAAAAAACTCCACTCTTCTAAGTCCAGCACAACATTAACCTTCAACTTATCATAGCTGTTTTTGGGATTTAATCTGTATAAATCCCAATGGTCTTTCAGCGCTTGAAGTTTGGTTTCTATTTCTTCCTTTTTTTTACATGCTACGATTGTGGCTTTCGTTAGGTCATCAAACAAAAGTATCTTGCCCGAACTGATTCCGGGCAAGAAATAATATAAGAAATTATTCGCATTAAAACTTTCTGTAAGATTTAATATATAGGCAATATTGCTCATATCTAAACATTGTCAAAATGCTGTCTTAACTTGTTTTCCATAAATTTCACAAAATTACTTTTATTTAAAGGCGCACCTTCTTCCGGAGCACTATCTATCATCTTATTAAGCAATGATTTAGCTTGTTTTTTAGTGTCCTCTCCTCTGTTTCCTGCAATTTCGGTTATAGCTTCTATAATAATATCTAAGACTAAGAGAAAGAGTTTGCTATCATTACTTACATCAGAAACATTTCCATTAAATACTGTAAGTATATTTTTGTCCTTAAACCTCTCTATATTCTCAAACTTAAACGAACTGATCACTCTGAGCAACGGAACATTTAATATGCTTTGGGTTTCAACTCTTATTTCATTCCACACCTCTTTCGATTCTTTTATTCGAGCATCAAATTGCTGAACATAAGCATTCACCATTTTTTCGTTGTGCCATAAAGCGTCTGTGATCAATTTATATATGTCGGTTTTCAGCGTTTTGCCATCACTGCCTTTAAAGAAATCTATTCCAAATTGTGTGTTAAAACCCCAAGTGTCTGTTCCGTAATTATTTATCAACAAAATATCGCTATGTACCACACCATATACAAAAGCTCTTAGAATATTTTTTTCATAGCTATTCAAATCAACCCCCAAATCTCGGAATAGTTTCGGATTATTCCATCGTTTGTCTAAATGTGGAGTTGGGATATTGTTATTCATCTGAACTTCTTTCATTCTTTTTTTGTAGTGTGTATAATAAATTCCCTCGTATGAAAGTGAATACTTATCTTCATCACTGATAGGAGCAAATTTGGGGAAATCGTCAGGGATTGCCAATACCATTACAGATTCTTCACGAATTATTTCTGTTTTGTCAAAATAATCGGCAATTACTCTTCCGGCATTATCTTGAGCTACACCGGGGTTGTTAAATAATTTGTCGGCATCTTCTTTTGTAAGATTTTGATATTCTACACATTCAGGGTGAAAAGCCCAAGAGTTTATTTTTGCAGCTTGACTATCATACTTAGCACCAAATGGGGTAGCCTTAGTTTCTGCTTTACGGCATTTTTCACTCATAAAATCAATAGCGTTCACACCATCTAACTCCGCCTGCTTTTTCATGGCTTGTATCACGTTATATCCGGCAAAATCATCATTAAAACTATCTTTTAATTGTTCTTTTTGCTTTGTTACTACAAGTTTTGTGAATATTTCACTTGCTTTATCACTTATAGTATTGTTAATTGTATAAAATGATGAACTTTGAAGCTGGAGACATGTTCTTTCATACAACTCTTCATAAATATCACGTGAAATATCTTCCGGAAAAAAGATAGTATCCTTTTTTGCAATGATTTCATTGTAAATATAGTCCCGGTGTTTGCTCTCTGCCAATACATATATTTCCGATGGATTACTCGAACCACTTGTTAAAGTAGTTAATGCAATTTCTTCGTTTTTTAAACCAATTAACACGCCCGGAATGCTTTTAAAAAGAGCTTCAAGATTATCTATCATTTTTTTTACCTGCATAATCAAGTCCTCAAATACTAATTCGGCTAATTTTTCAAGAGCATACTCTGTTAAAACATTTGCTTGTCCTTTGGCTTTCACAACATATTCTTCCTTAAATTCAACTAGTTTTCGGGGTTTACCTGTTATATTAAGGAACCGATTTAACATCTTCTTGTCGTCTCCCTGATAAATATTGTACGCTTCTAAAGCTGTTTCAATATGCCTATCTTCTACATCACTCTCATCGCTTATATCATAAATTTCGTCATACTTAGATATTCTTGCTAATCTCTTGACATTGTTGTCTTTGAAAGCGGCAAGATTTAGCTCGAGTTTCATTAATAATTCATAAAAGAAATATCGAACTGCCAATGGATGCAAAGCTCTGTCTTTTTCTAAAAGATAAGTGTTAATTCTGTGTTTTGCTTGTTCATGAGTAAATTGATAGCTGCCTAAATCTTTAACGAAAATCTCTTCTAATGCAAGTGATTTATTTTCGTTAATAAAGCTGAAAACCTCTTTTCTAAGCACTTCTAGTTGATCCTCATTTTTTCTTATTACACTTTTATCATTAGACTCATCACTATCTTTTGTGGCAAACGTATCCGTGAAAAACAATTTGGAAAGAGTGTTAATATCTCGATCATTGTCACGAATGTTTTTTAAGTAGCTATTCACTGCTTCAAGGAAAAAATCGACCTTGTTGCCAATAATCTTTTTTGCATCATAATCAATTACTTTGGTGCTATTCAAGATATATCTGAATACAGCTTGTTCAGTACCACTGCTATTTTGTGCCAAAGATTCTACTTGACCTACAAAGTATTTTGCAAGAACGGGTTCTTCACGAATAATACCTCGGTTAGTATCTATCCTCCACTCTTCATGTAATTTGTTAAATCCATCGTCTATTTTCAACCATGTATCTCGCAGATTTTCAGACAATCTTCTTACTGAAAAATACCTTAACAGATTATCAACCGGATAAATTATTTTTGATATGCCGGTAGCACCAAATCTTGCTGCTGTACCTGTTTTTATCTGATCAACAATGTTGTTAATTGCTTGTGAACGTGTTTTAGGACCTGTTGGACTAAATGCATTTAAATACAAAAAATCTTCTATCTGTTTTTTATAGTTTTCAATGCCCCCTATATTATTTCCTGCATTGTTTTCAAAATCATATAAAAAACATTGTTGTAATGGCGTTGAGCTATTAGATGTAATTTTGAAAGGTGTTCGCGTAAATTCTCCATACTCAAATTCGATTTCATTATCGTCACCTATTTCGTAAATTCCAACCAACTCTTTCAAAGATGCATAAGTGTTGGCAAGTACATTTGTTGTTTTGGTAGGATCAGACATATTTATTGATGGGTCTTTCAAGAAAATATCTCCCAGCATAAAATAACCCCATATCTTAGGATTATATATACCATTTCTTATCATCTCTTCCCGAATAAAATAGGCTGTTTGTATAAATGACCCGGCACCTGTTCCTCCTGCCAAACTTGACACGATATGGACTTCAATTATATTACCGTCACCAGTGTTAAGGGAAAGCAATTCATTTAAAACGTTTTTCAGTCTATCCAGCTTCCTTTCATTAATAGCATGAGCAAATGCCAGACGTGATACAACCCGTATTTGGCCGGCACCATCGTTTATTGACATCTTCTTAAGTTCCTTTATTTCATGTGGAAACCAACTTTCAGCAGTGCTGATATCCTTAATTTCATCCAGGTATTGTCCGGCAACCATATCTGTAGTAGCACTAGTTTGTATCACATTGTCAGGGTTCATTATCTGTCTTCTTTCGGCTATTTCGTTGGAATCGGTATCCAACGTCAAAAATTTCACTTTTTCTTTATCATCTTGATGAGACGCGTGACTGTTGAAGCGCTTATATACATTGGTTACAATGTCTGAACCCAAACCGCCCAAGCCGATGATTAATGTTTTTGGAAATGTCATAATAATTGAATATATTTTAAATTAATGATTTGATAATTAAGAATAAAGCCGCTAAAAGGAAAACAACCAATCCAAAAATTAGGATTCTCATAAAATTTTGAAAAGCAGCTATATCGTTCCAACTCTTTTCTGGATAATTATATTTTAAGAAATTCTTAGTTCTTACACCCATGCTGCCTTTTTGATATGTTACTTCTAAATCACTAGTTTCATCTTGCTTAACATATTGATGTTTCGAATTTTCATCGTAATTTATAGAGTTCATTTTACTTTCATTATAAGCAGATTTTGGGAATAGTACATATTTCGCAGAATTGGAAGCAGTATATAGCAAGTTCAATCCGATAGTGTCAAAATTTAAAATTCGCTGTTCCGGCACAAACGGATTAAACCATCGATTAAGCCAAGCTGTAAATCCTTTTTTACGTAATTTATAATCAGTGATAATGTAATCTGGATTAAGGCTTCCCATAGTACTAGCACTCGGAGATTTAAAAACAATTTTTGAGTTTCTGGCAAAACGATTCTTTTTAATAAGTTTCATAAATAACCAAATCAAAAACAAACTTAGCAACATAGTTATCAAAAGCGATTTACATCGATCGAACCACGGTTGATTTTTTAAAATTTTCAAGTTAAGTTCTGTTTCAAATCCGGCATATTTTTTACCATCAATCAGTTGATTTTTTTTTGGTGTACTATAAAAATCAAGGCGCAAATCGTTAGGTGTTAAACAGTTACACCAACATCCTCTTGACTCAAGATATAAATCGATAAAATCATCTTCCCTAAACTCAATCCGAACATCTTTAATCAGCCAACAACAATTTGTATTAACTTTAATATCGAATAGGGTAGGATCTAAGGACTTTTTGGTTAAGGAGTCTATTAGTTGCACCGTAACTTTTCCGTTACAACAAATTTCGTCCAATGTTACGGTTCCCAAATCCAAAGCGGGAAGTTTTGTCCTTTCGAGTGGAGGTTCATCCACAGGTTCGCACTCCGTTTTTACAATGCTTTTTACTCCCGAATTTAGCCTGAAATATCCTTTCAACTCACTCTCTATCCGGTAATTGGTTGTTTCACCGGTCAATGGAATTGTTGCTTTGAAAACTCCGTTGTCGAATTTTGCCGGATACGATTTTCCGTTGGATATTACGGTTACTTTCGTTTTTTTGATGCTTCCGCTTGAAAGTTTCGTATCGCCTTGGCTAAATTCAACATTAATTTTAGCCGTTTCGTTATCCCTGCAAACTCCTGTTGAATAGACACTTAGCTGTTTTGTTTTACCGATTACGCCACTAATCCCCATATTGCCAAACCGGACATCTATCACCGGAAAAACACGAAGTTTATCCGAGTAGATTTTATCCGAAAAGCAAATAGAAATGCTGCTCCCTGCCGACATTTTGGTATTAACCTCATAAACTCTTGAACTCATCAATCCGCCTTTTCCGGTTTGAAATTTTTCGTTGCTCGGATTACCCAAGTTTGTGAAGGAAAGTTGGTTATCGTTATTCGTAATGGAAGTGATAGACGGAATTTTATTTAATGGAGCTTCATCTTGATAAAGTATCAGCAGCGATAAAATATCCATTTCGGGATTAAAACTGATGTAGTTTTCGGCTTGAATAAATTCCGTAGTCGGCAGTGCACTTACACCTGTAATTTCCTCGGCAATGGTGTTGATTGCGGCGATAATGGAGTTGTTGCTATCTACTTTGTAAATTTTTCCGATGCCGTTATCTTTTAAAAACAGCTCAAAATCGGTTGTTTCCTCTTTTTTGTGTAAAATTTCCAAAAAAGTAGTTCGTAAATTTCCTGTGGATGCGTGTTGCAGAAAATCACTTTTTATCTCTTTAATGTCTTCCCAATCTCCGTCGCCAATAATAAAAATTTCTTGAGACGGGTTGTTTTTGTCAAATAAACCGTTAAAAATCTCAATCGTCCCGATTTCTCTTGCATGACGCAGGAGCTCCGTGTTCGGCTTTGCCAACTTTGAAATATTGTTCCTGTCCAAATGAATGGTTTTGTATTTCTCCGGCTCGCTAAGCACCATGGTATTTCCCAAAAGGATGAAATTGACTCTGTTTTTATTATTTAGCACAGAGATTACCTGAACGCTGTAATTTGCCAAATCATACTTAGCTCCTTCCATACTACCCGACACATCCAACGTAATGTAGATGGTCTTTTGTTGTGCTTTAACCTCAGAATAAGAAAAAGCAGATATCAACGCTAACAAAATAAATAGTATGTTTTTTTTCATGGACAAAGAATGGTAATATCAAACAATATGGAAAATCACCACATACCCCATTTTATTGTTGTTAAAAACACAATAAATAGAATAAAATAATTGCAAATATAAACAAATAAACAGTATTTTCTAACATTTAGAAAATATTGTACATTATTTTTAATTTTATCGAAAAACCTAATCAAAAATAGAATTCTAGATGTGCAATCAAAGACTGATTATCAAACAAACAAAAACCCCAACCATCATCCACATCAATGATAATCAGGGCTTTTTTCAATTTTACAATTATTCTTTGTGATCCGGGCGGGATTCGAACCCACGACCCACAGCTTAGAAGGCTGTTGCTCTATCCAGCTGAGCTACCGGACCTGTTTTTCCTTCCTTGGTTTTCGAAAAATGCGCTGCAAAAGTAGCATTATTTTCCTGAAAATACAACTGAATTATTTTTAAACCGGCAAAGTCCTGCATTATTGAGAAAAATTCGCTAATTTTGCACACTCAAAAAATGCAGTTCAAGCTATGAAGGTAATGAAATTTGGGGGAACGTCCGTAGGTTCCATAGAAGGTATTTTACAAGTTAAACGGATCGTGGAAAGTGTGAATGAACCGGTTTTGGTCGTCGTGTCGGCTACAAATGCAACCACAGACACCTTAATTTCCATGACCGAAGATGCACATCAGGGGAAAAATATCCAGGCTGTTTTTGAGGCACTTCGCAAGAGACATATGGACATCATACAGGCTGTTGTTCCGCAGTCTAAATTAATATCTACCCAGACTGAAACTCAGGCTTTATTTGATGAGTTACTGACTTTGTACCAAGACCTTTCGAAGGAAAAGGAATTATCACAGCAAACCAAAGATTTGATCGTGAGCTATGGGGAAAGGATCTCATCGCGCATTTTGTGTCAGGTAATTGATAAGGCTGTGTATGCCTATGCTCCCGACTTTATCAAGACCATTGGGAGCTTTGACAAGCATCGTCCGGATATCGATCTTTCTACTAAACTGATTAAAAAGCATTTCCCTGAATTGCCCGCTGTAACCTTATGTCCGGGATTTATAGCTTCCGATAAGGATACGGGATTGATAACCAACTTAGGTCGTGGTGGTTCCGATTATACGGCATCGCTTTTAGCTGCTGCTTTAGAGGCTGATGTGCTGGAGATTTGGACGGATGTGGACGGTTTTATGACTGCTGATCCACGTGTGATCAGCAAGTCTTACGTGATAGAAAATCTGAGCTATGTAGAAGCCATGGAGTTGTGTAATTTCGGAGCCAAAGTGATTTATCCTCCGACCATCTATCCTGCTTATCATCAGAATGTTCCGATATATATCAAGAATACTTTCAATCCGCATGCTCAGGGAACGTACATTTCCCGGGATAAAACCACAAGCACCCGGCCGGTGAAAGGAATCTCGTCCATCAACGACACTGCACTCGTGACCATGGTGGGGTTGGGTATGGTAGGTGTGATCGGGATCAGCAAAAGGGTCTTTGGCGCTTTGGCAAATGTGGGTATATCGACTTTCTTTATTTCTCAGGCAGCATCCGAAAACACCATATCTGTGGGCGTTACCAATGATGAAGCTGATTTGGCTGTAAAGGTAATCTCCGAAGAATTCAAGGATGAACTTGCTGTTGGTGAAATCAATTCGGTGCGTGCAGAGAAAAACCTGGCTACGATTGCTGTGGTGGGTGATAATATGAAACGCATTCCCGGCATTTCAGGGAAACTCTTCGGCGCATTGGGGCGTAGTGGTATCAATGTAATTGCCATTGCACAGGGTGCGTCGGAAACAAATATCTCTTTTGTTATTGAATCAGCGGTGCTGAGAAAGACATTGAATGTTTTGCATGAAGTGTTTTTCTTGTCCGAGTTCCAGGAGTTGAATATCTTTTTGGTTGGAATAGGAACGGTCGGCGGCGGTTTGTTGGATCAAATCATGCAGCAACAGCCTAAACTTCTGAAACAAAACAACATCAAAATTAAAGTGGTAGGTGTTGCCGATGAATACAAGGTTCTTTTCAACCGGGATGGTATTGCCTTAAGAAATTACCGGGAATTGTTGGCTACCGAAGGCATCGACTCTACCCCTGAAGTGATTTTGAAAGGTGTGTTGGAAATGAACATCTTCAATGCCGTGTTTGTCGATTGTACTGCCAGTCGGCAAATTGCCGGTTTGTACAAGGAACTTCTATTACACAATATTTCTGTGGTGGCTGCCAATAAAATCACTGCATCAGGTGATTATGATACCTATATTGAGTTGAAAGATATTGCCCGGAAACGAGGCATTAAGTTTTTATTTGAAACCAATGTAGGAGCAGGTTTGCCCGTTATCAACACCATGAATAATTTGGTGAATTCAGGGGACAAAATTCTGAAATTAGAGGCAGTCTTGTCAGGTACATTGAACTTTATCTTCAACACCATCAGTGCCGATATTCCTTTGAGCAAAGCCATCGTTATGGCTAAAGAAGCGCGTTATTCCGAGCCTGATCCCCGGATAGACTTAAGTGGGACGGATGTGATCAGAAAATTGGTTATTTTAACCCGTGAAGCCGGTTATAAGGTTGAACAGGAAGATGTTAAAAAGAATCTGTTTGTACCTCAGAAATACTTTGAAGGCACCCTGGATGATTTTTGGAATTCTATCCATGAATTGGATGCTGAATTTGAAATGATACGCAAACGCTTAGAGGCTGAAAATAAACGTTGTCGCTTTGTTGCTACCATGGAAAATGGTGAATGCTCAGTCGGTTTGCAGGAGGTGGATATGCATCATCCTTTCTATGAATTGGAAGGAAGCAATAACATCATCATGATAAAAACGGAGCGCTATTATGATTATCCGATGATCATTAAAGGATACGGTGCCGGTGCCAGCGTTACAGCTGCCGGGGTTTTCGCCGATATCATGAGTGTTGCCAATATCCGCTAATTTTATAAATTAGAAACGTATGAAACGTCATTTCTTCATCATATCACTGCTTGCGGTAAGTATAGCTTTCTTTATTTCTTGTAAAGACGATACTGCCACCTATGCAGAAGAATTAGAAGCAGAGCGGGAATTGATAGAGGATTTTATCAATCGCCAACAAATTAAGGTTGTAGAAGAGATGCCTGCTGGATTTCCCTGGCCCGATAAAGTGTATTATAAAAGCAAGTCCGGCTTGTATTTTCGATTGACAAACAGAGGTGATTATTTGAACACTGACAGTATTGTGTATCGTGAACAAATAGTGACCAAATACGACCAGTACGGATTAGGAGTGAAACCGGATACGATTTCAACACAAAGTACAGTTCAGCTGGCACATCCAAAGGAATTTACTTATGGTGATCACTCTAAGGCCTGTATTGCCTGGCATGAAGCCGTTGGGTATATGAAATATAACAATGCTGAAGCACAATTGATCGTGCCTTCTAAAATAGGATTTTCAAACTTCAGCAGACCTGCTACACCGGTAGGATATGATTTAACCATCAGAGTGTTAAGAAATTAATATGTCATTAATCAAGTCAATTTCAGGAATCAGAGGGACCATTGGCGGTCGGGTAGGAGAGGGCTTAAATCCTCTTGATATTGTACGTTTTACTGCCGCATATGCCTGTCATATTCAAGAAAATAAAACGGTAGAGTCCAATACGATAGTTGTTGGTTGTGATGCCCGTATCTCGGGTGAGATGGTGCGGCAAATTGTTGTAGGTACCCTGTTGGGTATGGGTATGGATGTAGTGGATATTGGTTTGGCCACTACGCCGACTACAGAAGTGGCTGTTATAAAGAAAAAGGCTGCCGGCGGTATCATCCTTACGGCGAGTCATAATCCTAAACAATGGAATGCCCTGAAATTATTGAATGAAAAAGGAGAATTTTTAAACGCAGCAATGGGTGCGGATGTTTTGCAAAAAGCTGCTGATGAAGACTTTGTGTTTGCTGATGTGGATTCCCTGGGTAAGTTGACCACCGATGATAGTTATACAGACAAACATATTGCTGATGTGTTGGGGCTTGACCTGGTGGATGTGGAAGCGATTCGCAAGGCTGATTTTACAGTTGCCATAGACTGTGTCAATTCGGTAGGAGGTATTGCAATCCCTGCTTTGTTAGAGGCTTTGGGAGTAAAACGGGTTGAAAAACTTTATTGCGATCCGACCGGTCATTTTCCGCACAATCCGGAGCCCTTGCCCGAGCATCTGACTGAAATTTCCACACTGATAAAAAACGGTCAGGCAGATGTCGGTTTTGTTGTAGACCCGGATGTAGACCGTTTGGCTATTGTCGCTGAGGATGGTTCCATGTTTGGTGAAGAATATACTTTAGTAGCTGTGGCTGATTATGTGTTGCAGCACACTCCGGGCAATACGGTTTCAAATCTTAGCTCTACACGTGCATTGCGGGATGTTACAGCGCGTTATGGCATGCAATATACACCTGCTGCCGTGGGTGAAATCAATGTGGTAGAGAAAATGAAAGAAACACAAGCTGTCATAGGTGGTGAAGGCAATGGCGGAGTGATATATCCTGCCGCTCACTATGGTCGGGATGCCCTGGTGGGAATTGCTTTATTCCTCTCTCTCCTGGCAAAATCCGGTAAGAAAGTTTCGGAATTAAGAAAAACATATCCCAATTATTTTATTTCCAAAAATAAAATTGAATTGACACCCGACCTGGATGTTGATGCCTTGCTCGAAAAAGTAAAGTCACAAAATAGTCAGTTTGAAATTACTGATATTGACGGTGTTAAAATTGACTTCCCCGACGGATGGGTGCATTTGAGAAAATCCAATACTGAACCTATCATCCGTATTTATTCTGAGGCTGCTACCATGGAGCAAGCTGAAGAGTTTGTGGAACAAATTAAATCTGTGATTCTATCTTCTTGAAGTAGATTGTTTCTCCATACTTTCGGAACCCGGAACCCGGAACCCGCACCACGGAACTCGGAACTCTACAGTTTTGTGTATTATTTCCACACCCTTCCACAATTTTCCACATTATGTGTTTTTGTAAGTTACTGATATACAAAATGTTATTTATTTGGTATTGATATTGGTTATTAATAAGTTTCAAACCATATAATAGCATTATTATGAGAACAACATTTTTTTCTATCGCCGCATTTGTAGCGATTATTTTAAGTACACCGTCTTGTGTTGAAAAAAGCAGCAAGTACAAGGTATTATTGAATGAGAGAGATTCTATAGCATCTGAATATCAAAATTTGGAGTCTGACTACAACGTTACGTTAGACATAATTAATGAAGTAGAAGCCGGCTTTGCGCAGATCAGAGAAGTGGAAGGCAGAATTATGCTTGATGTAGCTGATGTTGAGCAGTCTGACAAAACGGGTAAAGCACTTATCATTAGCCAATTTGCTCAGTTGAAGAATATCCTGGAGGATAACAAAGCCAAGATCAATCAACTACAGCGCCTCTCGAAAAAAGAAAGTACGGCTTTTAAAGCCACCATCGAAAGATTGGAAAAAGAACTGGCTGAACGTACTGCTCTTGCTGATTCCTTACAGCAAGTTATATCTCAAAAGAACATGAAAATTGAAGGACTCACGGCTGATTTGGAGCAAGCACAAACTGACTTGAATCAAATGAGTAAATTATCGGCTCAACAGCAAGATTTATTAAAATCACAAGAAGCTGATATGAATGAGGTGTGGTATGTAATTGATAAATCTGCTAATCTGAAGGCTAATGGCATAGTTACCTCCGGTAGAGCCATTTTGAACAAATCTTTTGACAAAAGTATATTTACAAAAGCAGATTTAAGGGAGTTGAAATATATCCCGACAGGTTCCAAAAAAGTTAAAATCCTTTCTTTACATCCGGAAGACAGTTATCAATTAGTAAAGGATGATGACAAACTTATCCACATTGAGATATTTAATCCAACGCAGTTTTGGAGTGTTACAAAGTATTTGGTTGTTCGTAAGAGATAATTTTGCAATTTCTGACTAAATCCGAGAGCTTAAGCCTTGACTATGTAGAAAGTTTCTGACTATGCAAAATCCCTCACAAGCCATTGTGGGGGATTTTTTATCCGTAAAATCACTTCTACTTCTGTTGTTTATTCCTGATAAATATCACTATCTTTGTCCTCATATGCAAAAACACATCCTGATAGTAGAAGATGATACAGCATTTGGACTGATGCTGCAGAAATGGTTTCAACGAAACGGTTTCGAAGTTTCGTACTGTTCCGGTGTCCAAGCTGCCTATACTGTGCTGAAGGAGAAAATTATCCACATAGTCCTCACCGATTTGCAGCTTCCTGATGGAGATGGTATCATGATACTGCAATGGATACGCAGTCAGAAAATGGATGTTCCGATAATTATTATGACGGGTTACGGAGGTATTCAAAGTGCTGTATTAGCCATGAAATTGGGAGCTTTTGATTATTTGGAAAAGCCCCTCGCGCCTTCTGTATTAAAAGAAAAGATAGATCAGGCTTTGGCCAAAGAACCTGAAGTCAAACAGGTAGTACGGCAATTGGTCCTCAGTGATACCATGATTATGGGGACGAGTATTGTTGCCAAGCAAATGTATCATCAAGTATTGAAAGTGGCTCCAACTCGATTGTCTGTTATGATTTTGGGTGAAAGTGGCACTGGAAAGGAGTATATTGCTAAGATGATTCACCAAAACAGTAAACGTTCTGCTAAGCCCTTTATAGCTGTCGATTGTGGTAGTTTGTCCAAAGAATTGGCTCCGAGCGAGTTTTTCGGTCATTTGAAAGGTTCGTTTACTTCTGCTATACACGATAAAGAAGGTGTGTTTGTAACTGCCTCCGGTGGAACTGTCTTCCTGGATGAAATCGGCAATTTACCTTATGATGCTCAAGCGCAGCTATTGCGGACTTTACAGGAACAAAAGGTCAGGCCGATCGGATCGACCAGGGATATTCCTGTGGATGTACGCATCCTTGCCGCTACCAATGAAAATCTGGAACAAGCCATTAATGAAGGCAGGTTCAGGGAAGATTTGTACTATCGCTTAAATGAGCTGTCTATTTTTGTTCCGCCACTGCGGGAGAGGGTAGAAGACATCCCCATTTATGCCAATGGCTTTTTAAAGCAGGCCAATCATGAGATGGATAAGAATGTACGCGGATTTACATCCGAAGCCATGCAAATATTGGAAAGGCATTCATGGAGAGGGAATCTCAGGGAGTTGCGTAACACAGTACGTCGTATAGTCTTGTTTGCCAATGAAGATATGATCCATGCTGATGATTTGAGTGTGATCCAATTTGAGCAAAGTGATCCATCTGACCTGGCCCTGTATCCCGGGAATGAAGTGGAGCGGATACAAAAGGCTTTGCATCAAGTGGGAGGAAATAAAACTTTAGCTGCCAAGCTATTAAAAATAGACAGAAAAACGCTTTATAATAAAATGCACCTTTACGGCATCAAACTTTGATGTCGATGATGGCTTGCACATCTTTCGTCCATCCCTGATATATTTTACCGCGACTTAAATCCATACGCTTCAAAGCTTCTGTTGGATAACCCAGTTGTGCAAACATTGGCAACATTTGATGACAAATTGCTTGTGCTTCTTTGAAGTTTTTCAGCTCCAACATCTGTTTTAATTTTTGCTGGTTTTTTATGGCATTTTGACGGAATATCTGCATGATTTCCTCGTCATCTTCCACTAGAAAACTATCCGTCTCTTGCATTTTTTCTTCACCGATGAGTTGCCTCAAATCATCTATGTTGAAAGGCTTTGGGAGAAAGCCTGCAAAGCCCAGTTGCAGGGCTTGTTCAGCAGTAAAATCCGTATGACCTGACATCAATATCACCGGTATGTTGGGGTGAGACGAAAGGATATCAGTTCCGGAAAACTCGTTCATTTCCATATCTGTGATGATGAGGTTGTAATCTTGGTTCACAACCTCGTGTCCCAATTTTTTGACCATTTCTTCTACAACCTTTTTCATAGGTTCATTGTCTTCAAACACTGCCACCTTTTTCTTTCCTTGAGGAAGCTGCCTGTTCACCTGCTTAACAGGTATTTCAATCTGCACAGTGGTGCCCTTTTGGATTTGTGAATCAATGGTAATTTTGCCTTGCAGTAGATCAACCAAACCTTTAACGACATACATACCTACGCCACTTCCTTCAGAAAGGGTGTTGTTTGCTTCAATACGGACGAAAGCTTCATAAATGGTTTCTATTTTTTCCGCAGGAATTCCTACTCCGCTATCACTTACTTTCAAAATAAAAATAGAGTCTTTGACTTCCATCACAACCCTTACCCATCCTTTCATGGTATATTTGATGGCGTTGGAAATGATATTGGTGCAGATTTGTTTAAGCTTCAGAACATCAGTTTGGATCGTGCAATCCTTTGCACCATTGAACTGCAAATCTAAGTTTTTCTGAAGGGCAAGGGGCGTAAACCAGGCCTGTAATTCATAAGCCAGGTTTTTGGTATTGAGGGTGGACAAGGAAAGTTTTAGAGTACCTTGTTCCAAACTTGAAAATTGTAATAAATTTTCCAACAGGGCATGTATGTGACTTACAGCATTTTGCATAGGCTTGAGGTACGAAGCTTCAAGATCTTGCGGTGCTTCAGTCTGTCCCAATTCCAAATAACCGCTGATGGTATTCAAAGGTGTTTTAATATCGTGAGAAACAGCCAATAATAATTGATGACGGGTTTCCATGACTTGCCTCAATTTTTCTTTGGCCCGTTTTCCTTTGTTTACATCAAAAATAATCAGAATGATTAAAATTAAAATTAATACCAGTACTGCAATTCCTCCGGCAACCAACAGCATATAATTTTTAGCGATGATGATTTCACTTTGGTTGATGGTGTTTTGAATGGATATCAGCGTTTGATTGTAAATTTGGATCAATAAATTTGATATTTCAGCGGATATTTCGCGATCTGCCCGGATGAATTGATCAATTTGTAATCTGATGCTATGAATGTTTTGCTCGTATTGTTTACCGGCGATTTTTGCAATCGAATCCACCCTGGAGAGAATAGTTGTAGTAGAATCTTTATGCAAGACTTCCAAGGAATCAATTCTTGAATCGTAAATGACCAGTGTGGTATCGGTTTTTGGTCTGAAAGCTTCTCTCAGCCTTTGAAAAAATTTTTTGTGGGCACCGGTCTTGATGACAGTATCTCGTTCCAAATGAGTACTTCCTTTAACTTCTGGTTCTAAGTCTTGCAGTTGTTCTTGAAAAGATTGAAAATAGTCTAAAGGATTTTCCTTCGACAAATTTGCTTGCAGACCGCGCATATTGCTTGCTTGCGCGTGCAGCAACAAGCTGAGTTGCTTTAATTCATGAGTGCTTGTATCATTCTTTTCAATCAGTACTTCGATTAGCTCATCAATTCTGTGTACTTCCTGCTCAAAGTGATTAATGAGCATTGAATCCTGTGTGTTAAGATAGGGAGCAGTCTGTAGTAGTAAATGAGCGGTTTCTGATACCAATTCGTGGGTTAATACCAATGCATCTTGCTGAATTGTAATGCTTTCTTGCAGACGATGTATTTGTTGTTTGAGCTTGTTGCCATAAAGCAATGCTAAAGCAATCATCAGGATGATAAAAATATAAATACCGATTGCTTTAAAGCCTATTTGCCTTTCGATATTCATTTTAGGTGATTTTAACACGCTCTATATGAGCGCCTAATGCCCTTAATCTGATATCAATATCCTGATATCCCCTGTCGATTTGATCAATATTATTAATGATGCTGGTGCCTTCGGCCGATAAAGCAGCAATCAACAAAGCAATACCGGCGCGAATGTCCGGAGAAGTCATTTTAGCAGCCCGCAGATTCAAGTTTTCGCCTTGTCCGATAACGGTTGCCCGATGGGGATCGCATAAAATGATCTGTGCCCCCATATCTATGAGTTTATCAACAAAAAACAGCCGGCTTTCAAACATTTTTTGATGGATTAAAACGGTGCCTTTGGCTTTTGTGGCTACTACCAAAAATACGCTCAGCAAGTCGGGTGTCAACCCGGGCCAGGGTGCATCGGCCAAGGTCATAATAGATCCGTCTATGAAGGACTCAATAGTATAAGAGGGTTGTTCAGGAACGAAAATATCATCACCACGTCTTTCTATTTGAATGCCCAGTTTTCTGAAACTATCCGGGATAATTCCCAATTGATCATAAGCCACATTCTTGATGGTGATAGCAGAACCGGTCATTGCCGCCAATCCGATAAAGCTTCCAATCTCAATCATATCCGGCAAGATGGTGTGTTCACAACCACGCAGCTTTTTCACGCCTTCAATGGTCAGGAGATTAGAGCCAACACCCGTGATATTAGCGCCCATACGGTTCAACATTTTGGATAATTGTTGTAAGTAAGGCTCACAAGCAGCATTGTAAATGGTGGTAGTTCCTTCGGCAAGTACTGCCGTCATAAGGATATTGGCTGTACCCGTTACCGAGGCTTCATCCAAATGCATGTAGGTTCCGGTCAACTTATCAGCCTTGACTTCATAGACTTTATGCTCCGGATCATACTCGAACTCAGCACCTAACTTTTGAATGCCGATAAAATGCGTATCCAATCTTCGTCTACCAATTTTATCGCCTCCCGGCTTGGGTATCAGAGCTTTGCCAAATCTTGCAGTCAAGGGTCCGATTATCATTACAGACCCACGCAAAGATGCACTTTTAGCATAAAATTCCGGCGTATGCAGGTAATCCAAATTGACTTGATCAGCCTGAAAGGTATAGCTGTGTCTGTTGATTTGCTGAACAGTAACACCCATGTTAGCTAACAAATCAATCAGATTATTGACATCAATAATATCAGGAATATTGTGAATAGTAACTTTTTCATCTGTCAAAAGGACGGCACAGATAACTTGCAGCGCTTCATTTTTAGCTCCTTGAGGAATGATTTCGCCGGATAATTTCTGTTTTCCTTTGATAACAAATGACGCCATGTTATTTCTTTTTGGATCTGTTCTTTTTGGTATTATGGAGTACGTCTCTCGACTCTACCAGCTTGAAAGAATCATCAGTATAATCTAATTTTCCGTTGGATAGTTCTTTCAAATCTTCGAAGATTTTTTTATTATCGACAACTTCTTTGTTCCAGGTCAGAAAGCATTTTTTCATCTGATTGGCGATCAAGCGTATCAATTCATCACGTTCCTCTCCTTCTTCATAATCAGCCACCTTTTTAATCATTTTCTCCAGGGTAGTCCCATAGTGCAGATAACGTATTTTGTTGGATTGATACGATATTCTTTCGGGAGGAGCATACAGGCTTTCTTCTTTGACTATTTCGTAAGGATAGTCTATATCTAATTTAAAATCAGACATGATTGCCACATGATCCCATAGTTTATGTTTAAAATCACTGATATCTCTCAAATAGGGGAAAAGGTTACCCATGATATTGACTATCGTATTCACACAGCGGGTACGCTCGTCACGGTCTTCTATCGTAACGGCATGTTGGACCATGTGTTGAATATTGCGCCCATATTCGGGCATAATCAATTTGTCTTGTAGGGTTGGATATTCCATATTACGTTAAATGTTTGGTTTACAAAGTTAAAGATTTATTGTCCGTTTATCGTCTGATGATGTATTGCTCAGAGATTGAACGATGGGATTGTACTCTTTCTATGGTGTCGGCGAACATTTCGGCACAACTGAGAATTTTAACTTTAGGACATCTGTTGATATCAAAAGGAATGGAGTCAGTAAATGCTATTTCCTGCAAAGCAGATTGTAAGATTCTTTCTGAAGCCTTGCCTGACATCACACCATGAGAAACAATGGCACGTACTGAATTGGCTCCGTCTTTCATCATTAAATCGGCAGCCATGCATAATGTATTACCTGTATCTATCATATCATCTACAATGATAACATCTTTTCCCTCTACATCCCCAATGACGCGCATTTCGCCTACTACATTGGCTTTTTCACGTGCTTTATGACACAGCACCATAGGTACTCCAAGATGTTTTGAGAAAGTATTTGCCCGTTTCGATCCTCCAACATCCGGAGAGGCAATGACCAGTTCTTTCAGGTTTAAAGATTGAATGTATGGGATAAAAATGGTGGAGGCATAGAGGTGGTCAACCGGCACATCAAAAAAACCTTGAATTTGATCAGCATGTAAGTCCATGGTAATTATCCTGTCAATACCGGCAACACTTAGTAAGTCGGCAATCAACTTAGCACCAAGGGACACCCTCGGTTTGTCTTTTCTATCCTGCCTTGCCCAGCCGAAATAAGGAATTACGGCGATGATTTTATAGGCAGAGGCTCTTTTTGCTGCATCTATCATCAGCAACAACTCCATCAGATTGTCCGAATTGGGAAAAGTAGATTGAATAAGGTAAAGACATTGACCACGAATAGACTCTTCGTATGAAACGGCAAACTCTCCGTCGGCGAAATGTTCGATGATCATATTTCCGAGCGGAGAGTTTAGACTTTGACATATTTTTTCTGCAAGATATCGGCTGTTTGTACCTGAAAATACCTTGAATGATGAGTTTGGTGAAGCCATGGGATTGTTTATTTGAATTTGCTACAAATGTACTATTTCTTATTAATATAAGCAACAATCCATTCACCGACTTTTGATGTAGAATAAGCTTTTCCTTTACCGGCAATGTCTTCCGTAACAATTTTTTCATTCATAGAAGCTTCTACTGCCTCACGGATCAGTGCACCTTCTTCCATCATTTCAAATGCATATTCAAACATCAGAGCTGCAGAAAGAATGGCGGCCAACGGATTGGCTATATTTTTCCCTGCTGCCTGCGGATAGGAGCCGTGTATGGGTTCAAAAACGGAAGTGTGAATACCAATGGATGCGGAAGGTAACATACCCAGAGAACCGGTGATTACAGAGGCTTCATCTGTTAAAATATCACCGAAAAGATTTTCAGTCACCAACACGTCAAAGCTTTTAGGCCATTGGATAATGCGCATGGCTGCATTGTCCACGAACATATATTCGGTTTCGATGTCAGGATACTGAAGAGCAATTTCTTGCGTAACTTCCCTCCACAGTCTGCTTGATGCCAGCACATTGGCTTTATCTACCATGGTAACTTTCTTTTTACGCTGTCCGGCAAACTTATAGGCCAAATGTATGATTCTCTCCACTTCTTCACGGGTGTAAATGCAGGTGTCGTAGGCGGTGTTGCCATCTTCGGAACGGCCTTGCGGACGACCAAAGTACAACCCTCCTGTAAGTTCACGAATGCATATAAAGTCTGCTCCCTCAATCAAGTTGGCACGCAGGGGAGATTTGTGCAATAATGAAGGAAAAGTTGTAACCGGACGGATGTTGGCATACAGGCCCAAGGCTTTTCTCATCCTCAATAAACCCTGTTCCGGACGCACTTTAGCCGTAGGATCATTGTCGTATTTAGGGTCACCGATGGCACCGAAAAGTACGGCATCAGAGCGTATGCATAACTCATGAGTTTCTTTGGGATAAGGGTCCCCAACTGCATCAATAGCCGATGCACCCGTAATACCTTCTTCATATTGTAAATTGTGCCCGAATTTTTTACAAATGGCTTTGGTCACTTCCAAAGCCTGCCTGGTGATTTCAGGACCTATACCGTCGCCGGCTAATACTGCGATTTTGAGTTGTCGATTCATATTTTGTTATTTTTTGTTTTTGATGATGTGGTTTTTGGAAGTTATTTTTAGTAGTTGGTAGTTAGTAGTTAGTAGTTAGTAGTTTTTTTGGAAGTTAGGGAAGTTAAAGAAGTTAGGAAGTTATAATATTAAACCACAAAAAAGGCACAAAAGAAATTTCAGAATTCACTATCCATCATTCACTGACCACCAACCACCATTCACTATTCACCAATCACTATTCACCAATTCGTCTTTTGTCTTTGTTCTTTGTTCTTTGTTCTCAGTCCAACAGTTCAACAATTCAACAGTTCAACAATTAAACGATTAAACATTACACACTACACATTAAACACTCATTCCCCCTCAATAATATTCAACATCTTCTCCGTTGCTTTGATGGCGGATACAGTTTGGTCGGTTGACAATCCTCTTGTTCTGAACGTTTTATCATTGAATTTCCAGGTGATGATGGTTTGTACCATAGCATTTGTTTGTCCGCCGGGTGGAATATAAACCTCATAATCCAGTAATTCCGGTGTGGGTTTATTTAATTTTTTATAGATTTTATACATGGCTTTTGAAATGGCATGATATTGTCCCTCACCCGCAGCCGATTGCTGATATACCTCTCCATAGATTTCCATTTTAACGATTGCCATTGGACGTAAGCCTTTACTGATCGCTGTACTGTAATCCAATACCTTCACGGGACTGTCATCCCTCGTTGAGTTTTTGACGATATCGGATACGATAAAGGGCAGTTCTTCAATGGTAACCACTTCTTTTTTATCACCCAATTCAATGACACGTTGAGTAACCAGCGCCATCATTTCGTCGTCCAGTTCAATACCCAGCATTCTCAAGTTTTGAAGGATGTTGGCTTTCCCGGATGTTTTACCCAAAGCATAAACTCTTTCCCGGCCAAAACGTTCGGGTAATAAATCATTGTAATATAAATTGCGTTTGCTATCACCATCGGCATGAATTCCTGCTACTTGTGTAAAAACATTGTCGCCAATAACCGGCTTATTGGCGGGAATACGTATTCCCGAATAGGATTCCACCAGTTTACTTACATCGTTTATTTTACTCTCATCTATATTGGTTCTTTTCTTCAATTGATCATGTAGCACTGCAACAGCACTGGATAGGGGAGCATTGCCTGCCCGCTCTCCCAAACCATTGATGGTGACATGTACGCCTTTCACACCTGCTCGTACGGCTTCAAATACATTGGAAACTGCCAAGTCGTAATCATTATGCGCATGAAAATCGAAGTGTAAATCAGGATAACGACCCACCATTTTTATACAGAATTTGAATGTTTCCGAGGGGTTCAATATGCCCAATGTGTCAGGTAACATAAAACGCGCAATGGATTCATTTTTCAGGTTATCCACCATATAAAACACATAATCCTCGGAGTCGCGCATGCCGTTCGACCAGTCTTCAAGATAAATATTGACGGTAATACCCATCTCACGCGCATAGGTCAAGACTTTTCTGATATCGGCCAAATGTTGGTCGGGAGTTTTTCTCAATTGATGTTTACAATGATTCTCAGAACCTTTACACAGAAGATTTACTACCTTGCAACCTGCTTTCTGTGCCCATTCCAAAGAAGTCCTGCCATCTACAAAACCCAACACTTCCACTTTGTCAATATGTCCATTATCTTTTGCCCATTGCGCAATCCTTTTGACAGAAGCATATTCACCATCCGAAACACGTGCAGAAGCAATTTCGATTCTATCCACCCGCAATTCTTCCAACAGAAGCTTGGCTATGCTTAGTTTTTCAGCCGCTACAAATGATACCCCTGAGGTTTGTTCCCCATCTCGCAGGGTAGTATCCATGATTTCGACGAAGTTGCCCCCTAAATCCCCCAAGGGGGACTTTGGGGTAGGCTCTTCTTTGAAATTTATATTGTCAAGATTTTTCATTTTCTATAATTGTTATTGTTATTTTACTTTTGAGAATTTGGTGCTTTTGGGCAGTTTCGCTTTTACCAAATTATACGAATGTTTTATTTATATACAATTATCTATTTGTTTCCCAGTAATTTATCTAAATGTTCCACATAATAATAAGGCACGTTGTAAAGTTTGAAAATTTTACCTTCCTGTGTTTTTACTTCGTCAATTGATAATGGATTGTTCCAAACCCGCACTGCAATATCTTGATTGGATGCGTTCATAAATTGATGAAGTGAACGTAAATGTGCATTATGTCCCGATTTTACTTCGATAGGTATCAGTCTGCCATTAATATTTTGTACAAAATCGACTTCGGCAGATGAACTTTGAGTCCCTCGAACCCAAAAATATCTCTTTGCACCTACATGGCTTGTTGACGAAATAAGCTCCTGTGCTACAATCTGTTCTGCTGAATTACCTCGCCAAGCATCTTGTAAGTCAGCAACCTCAAGTATTTCTTGTTGTACGCCCGCTACAAAGTTTACTAAGCCGGTATCAAACCAAAATAATTTTGGTTTTCGTTTTGTTTCCGGCAGTATCGGCAAAACAGCACTTGTGGTGGGATAACTCAGTTCTACAACGTGCGTTTTTTCTAATGTTCTGAAAGCTTCGCCCACTTCACGCGCTCTGTAAGCAGATTGTGCAAAATTACCAAGTGAAATTTGTTGTGCTGCCCGTGTCCAACCAACTGATAAAATCAGCCTGATAATATTTTTCTGAGTTTCAGTTCGAGCATATTTTTCCACATCATCTTTGTAGCCAACCAGTAGCGAATTGTAAATGTCTGTAAGTCGTACAATATCTTGATGTTCAGCAAAGTTACTGACAACTTCAGGCATTCCTCCTATCAATGAATATGTTTTGAACATATCGCTCATTAACTCGTTCATTCCGAATGGAATTTCAAGGTTTTCAGTAGCTTTTTTCAATTCGGTTTTTCCTATCGCACCCAAAAACTCACTGAACGAGCAAGGTCGTAATGTCATATATTGTACCCTGCCTACTGGAAAAGAAATATGTGTGTCCATCAATGTTTCCAAAAGTGATCCGGCTGCAATTACGTGAAACTGAGGAAATTCTTCATAAAAATACCGCAACATTGCCACTGCCTTAGGCGAATTTTGTATTTCATCAATGAAAATCAGCGTTCGCTTTTGATCTTGCTGTATGTTTTTGAACAGAAATATTTTTGCAATAACTTCTCGAATATCATTACTCTCTTCAAAAAGTAACGCTTCGTATCTTTTTTCAAGATTTAAACTGACGAAATGGTCAAATCGCTTGGCAAATTCATTGACTAATGTTGTTTTTCCAACTTGCCTTGCACCCCTTAAAACCAGTGGTTTTCGCTTAGGATTTTTAGCCCAATTTTCTATTTCTGTGATTAAATTTCGGTGTATCATGTATTTTGTTGATTATCAGTTGTAAATATACAACAATGTCTCAAATCATAGGCAATTTTCATCTAAAAATGTTTCAAATCACAGGCAAAATTCATGTAATTATGTTTCAAATCACAGGCAACTCCAAAATTTCAAACGAACGATTCCGATATTCATCTGTAAATCAAACTTTACTGTCAAATAACGTTTTAGCTTAATCTTAATTAGAAACTTCCTGTTTAGCACTTACCCAAAGTCCCCTTGGGGGATTTAGGGGGCAATTTTTCTCTCAAACTTCTCAATCAACTCCTTCTTGCTCAGCAGATAATCAATATCATCCAAACCGTTCAGCAAACACTCTTTTTTATAAGCATTGATCTCGAAAGTTTCACCGGCTTTGTTGGCGTTATTGGTAATGACTTGGTCTTGAAGGTTGACGGTCAATGTTGTTTTGGGGTCTTTTTTCACAGCTTTGAAAATATCATTCAAAAATTCCGGGCTCACCACAACAGGAAGAATCCCATTGTTCAGAGCATTGTTTTTAAAGATATCGGCAAAGAAGCTGGAAACCACCACTTTAAACCCGTAACTGCCAATTGCCCAGGCGGCATGCTCACGACTCGAACCGGAACCGAAGTTCTTACCTGCAACCAATATGCTGCCGGCGTAAGTGGGGTTATTCAACACAAAATCGGATTTGGGTGTGCCATCTTTTTGATAGCGCCAATCGGCAAACAGATTATCTCCGAAACCTTCTTTATCAGTCGCTTTCAGGAAACGAGCCGGAATAATTTGATCTGTATCCACATTCTCAATTGGAAGCGGAATTACAGAACTTGTTATAGTCTTAAATTTTTCCATTATTGTTAATTTTTGGGACACAAATTACGCGAATTACACGAATTGACACAAATTGTTTAAAATAAGCCATTTCCTTTAAAAAATCAATTTGTGTCCATTTGCGAAGTTTGTGCAATTTGTGTTCAAGTTCATTTACTTTCTATCATTCGTAAAGATTTTTCGGCTAAATTTAGCAGATGTACCAAAGTTCAGCAAATAACCGATTTCTATATCCGTAGCTTTCAGATAGTTAATTAGCTGAGCTTCGTGTGCCGGACTTATCTCTTTAACTGTTTTAAGTTCTAAGATAATACAATCCTCAACTAAAATGTCTGCGTAATAGGTGCCTACGACCCGTCCGTCAAAATAAACTTTAATCTGCTTTTCTTTTCACATTTCAAACCTTCATCTTTCAAAGCAAAATAGAGCGCATTTTTATAAACATTTTCTAAAAAACCATATCCTAATTCATTATGAACTCTGTAAAAGTTCGACAAAATAATATCGACCAAATCTTTTGAAACAATATCTTCAAAATTATTACTCATAGTTGTTGTTTTGTTTTTGGGACACAAATTACGCGAATTACACGAATTGGCACAAATTTTTAAAATAATTTTTTTATGTTAAAAATCAATTTGCGTTCATTTGCGCAATTTGTGAAATTTGTGTTCAAGTTCATTTACACTTACAATTTGTAACATTAGTGTTCTGCGTTATTAAGGCATTGTTATTCTTCCACTTACTGCGGCTGCAGCAGCTACGAGCGGACCCGCCAAAATGGTGCGTGCACCGGGACCTTGACGTCCTTCAAAGTTCCGGTTGGAAGTACTGACAATATATTTTCCTGCAGGAACTTTATCGTCGTTCATAGCCAAGCAAGCCGAGCAACCCGGTTGACGAATGGCAAATCCGGCTTCTTCCAAAATTTTATCCAAGCCTTCTTCTGCAATCTGCTTGCGAACTTTCCAACTGCCCGGAACAAGCCAAGCCGTAACGTTGTCAGCTTTTTTCTTGCCTTTTACGTAGTTGGCAAACAGGCGGAAATCTTCAATGCGCCCGTTGGTGCAACTGCCAAGAAATACGTAGTCAATGGATTTGCCTAATAATTTTTCACCAGGTTGGAAGCCCATATAATCCAAAGATTTTTGGAAAGAAATACGACCGGTTTCACCCACTTCATCCAAAGTCGGGATGCTGTCGCTGATTTTCATGCCCATACCCGGATTGGTGCCATATGTAATCATCGGCTCAATTTCAGACGCATCAAATGTGAGTTCCATATCAAAAACAGCATCATCATCCGATTTCAGCGTTTTCCAATAAGCCAATTTTTTATCCCACTCTTCGCCTTTCGGTGCAAATTCACGCCCTTTTACATAATTAAATGTAGTCTCGTCCGGTGCAATCAACCCTCCGCGTGCGCCCATTTCAATGGAAAGGTTACAAACTGTCATTCGTTCTTCCATCGTCATATTGCGAATGGCTTCTCCGGCATATTCCACAAAATAACCTGTGGCACCGCCTGTGGTCAGTTTGGAAATCATATAAAGAGCCAAGTCTTTGGATGTTACACCCGGTTTCAGTTTGCCGTTAAAGGTAATTCGCATCGTTTTGGGACGGGTTTGTAAAATGCACTGCGTGGCAAGCACCATTTCCACTTCAGAAGTACCAATACCAAAAGCGATGGTACCAAATGCGCCGTGGGTAGAGGTATGACTATCACCACAAACGATGGTCATACCGGGTTGGGTAAATCCGTTTTCCGGACCAATCACGTGCACAATACCGTTTTTGCTATGTCCCAAGGGATAATAAATCGGCATATTAAATTCTTTTGCATTTTTTGCAAAGGTCTCCAATTGATGACGAGAAATCGGATCTTTAACCGGTTTATCCTGATCGATGGTTGGTATGTTGTGGTCAGCCGTCATGGTGGTCAACTCAGGACGAAAAACCTTTAGACCACGTGCCCGTAAGCCATTGAAAGCTTGCGGACTGGTTACTTCATGACAGAAATGCCTGTCAATATATAATTGCGTGGGTCCGTTTTCTATGGTTGAAACCACATGTGCATCCCATATCTTATCAAAAAGGGTGGTCCTCCTAGCCCCCCTGCCCCCCAAAGGGGGAATTTGTTGTTTGTTTACAGTCATATTGTTATTTTGTGTCAATTTCTATAAATTTTTTTATTAAAATGCTTTATAATTCGCTTTCAATCAGATTTGCAAATTGGTAAAAATGTCCTATCAAAGTCCCCCTTCGGGGGATTTAGGGGGCTTTTTAGGGGATTTAGGGGGCTGTCTTTACTTCACAAACTTATTGATTGCATCCACGTACGCTTCGAGTGAGGCAGCCACAATATCGGTATTGGCACCGAAACCGTAGTACACATTACCGTCGTGTTCAACCTGCATATGCACTTTACCCACGTCATCGCTTCCTCGGCTGATGGCTTGAATGGTAAATTCCTGCAAGGTCATATTTCGTTTGATGATTTGCTTCATGGCTTTGATGGCGGCATCTACCGGACCGTTTCCGCTCGCTGCGGCTTCAAACTTCTCGCCTGCAATCAAAAGTCCAACACTTGCAACCGATTTTACGCCAATTCCCGATGTGACTTGCAGATAATCCACTTTAATACGTTGGTTTGCTGTGCGTTCCATTCCGGCAAGCATCATCACGTCGTCGTCGTTGATATCTTTCTTTTTATCCGCTAAATTAAGGAATTTTTCGTAAATTTCATCCAATTTTCCGTTATCTACCTCAATACCAAGAACACTCAAACGGTGTTTCAATGCAGCACGACCGCTTCGGGCTGTCAATACAATTGAATTCTTATCGATACCTACATCGGTCGGGTCCATAATTTCGTAGCTTTCGCGGTTTTTCAGCACGCCGTCCTGATGAATACCCGACGAATGTGCGAACGCATTGCGTCCAACAATTGCCTTATTTGGTTGTACAGGCATATTCATCAAGCTTGAAACCAAGCGACTTGTCGGATAAATTTTCTGTGTATTAATATTGGTGTCAATTCCCAATCCTTTGTGAGATTTTAGTATCATCGCGATTTCTTCCAAAGAAGTATTACCTGCTCTTTCACCAATGCCGTTGATGGTCACCTCCACTTGGCGGGCACCATTCAGTATGCCTGCCATCGTGTTGGCAGTAGCCATACCAAGGTCGTTGTGGCAATGCGTAGAAATAACCACCTTATGAATATTGTTTACATTTTCAAAAAGATATTTGATTTTTTCGCCGTATTCCCAGGGAAGGCAATAACCTGTTGTATCAGGGATATTCACCACGGTAGCACCGGCTTTGATTACTGCTTCCACCACACGAGCCAAATATTCATTATCCGTACGTCCGGCATCTTCACAATAAAACTCCACGTCCTCCACGATTTTTTTGGCGTATTTTGTAGCTAAAATAGCACGTTCAAGAATTTCTTCCTGCGTAGAATTAAATTTATATCGGATATGCTGTTCCGAAGTTCCCAATCCGGTGTGGATGCGTTTACGCTTAGCATATTGCAGAGCTTCTGCAGCTACTTTGATATCTTTCTCTACACCCCGGGTAAGCGCACAAATCACCGGCCATGTAACGGCTTTTGAGATTTCTTCTACTGATTTAAAATCACCCGGACTTGAAATCGGGAAACCTGCTTCTATAACATCTACGCCGAGCAGTTCCAGCGCTTTAGCTACTTGAATCTTTTCAACCGTATTCAACTGACAACCCGGAACTTGTTCGCCGTCACGCAAAGTAGTATCAAAAATAAAAAGTTTTTCCATAATTTTTTGTTTTTAAAAAAGCCTTTCCCATTTGAGTGAGAAAGGCTTTCCAGTTTCTTATAATCAATACATACCAAACTCACTCTTACTTTTTACGTAAAAGAATAATGATGTTGAGTAGTAGGGTATGTATAAAAATACTATTCATTGCTTTTTTGAATAATTCGAGTTGCAAAGATAAAGGTGTTTTTTGAAAAAACAAACAGGTTAAATAAAAAAATGTGATTGGAACAAAAAATTTCCCATTCAAAATTAATTTTCTACCTTTGCCCCGGGTTTGGCGAAAAAACAATCACCAAACTTGGGGGTGCCTTAATAATACGGGCTGAGATCATACCCTTTGAACCTGGACGGATAATGCCGTCAAGGGAAAAAGTAAATCTCCGTTATTTTTTGGACTCTCAGAATAAATTATTAATCAACAATTTAATTAATTTGTTATGAGAAGAAATGCAATTGCAGTTGCCGCACTGCTACTTTATTGCGGCTTGTATGCTGAAACGGAATCGAAAAAAGATTCCATGCATGTTTATTTGGACGAAGTGGTAATTTCTTCTGCTGCCCGTGCCAATGAAAAATCGGCTGTCAGTTATACCGATGTGTCTTCAGAAGAAATTGAAAGGAGAAATATCGGACAGGAATTACCTTTTCTGCTTGACCTGACACCTTCTTTTGTGGCTACTTCCGAATCCGGAACCGGCCTGGGCAACACTGGTTATCGTATCAGGGGTACGGATGCCAACAGGGTGAATGTGATGGTAAATGGTATTCCCCTGAACGATGCTGAGTCGCATGATGTGTATTTTGTGAATATGCCCGATTTTGCTTCTTCACTCTCTTCTGTGCAAATACAGCGTGGGGTGGGTACTTCTGCACAAGGTGCCGGTTCTTTTGGAGCCAGTATCAATATGCAGACGGAAAAACTAAGGATAAATCCATATGCTGAAATTGCCAATACTTACGGCTCATTCAATACCTGGAAAAGTACTTTGAAAGCCGGTACGGGTTTGATGAATGGAAGATGGGCAGCGGATGCACGTTTATCGCAAGTATTGTCGGACGGCTACATCGAAAGATCCGGGGTGAATATGAAGTCTTACTTTTTCTCTGCAGGATATTATGGCGAGAAATCATCTGTAAAGTTTGTCACCTTTGGTGGAAACCAACGGACTAACCAATCCTGGAATGGGGTAAATCCGGACTCCATGTTGGTTAATCGCAGGTATAATGAGTTGGGCGAGTATGTTGATGCAAATGGCAACAGGCAGTTTTATGATAATCAGACTGATAATTACGTGCAAACCCACTACCAGTTACATGGTTTGCATCAATTTAATCCCGAGTTGAATTTGAACATATCAGCACATTATACAAGAGGAAAAGGATATTATGAGGATTATAAAGTAAGGGCAAAGTTGAATGAATACTCAATTGCTCCCGTTGTTACAGAAAGTGGAACCCTGACCAGGGCAGATTTAATTCGTCAGAAATGGTTAGACAATCATTTTGGTGGCATGGTCTGGTCTTTAAACTACAATCAGAACGGGATAGATGCTGTTGTAGGTGGTGGAATGAACAGATATACGGGTAGTCATTTTGGTAAGGTGATTTGGATGAGATACGCCGATAATTTGGATCCTAATAAAAATTGGTACTATAATGCAGTGTTGAAAGACGATGCCAATATCTACGCAAAAGGTACATTTGAGATTTTGAGTGGTTTGTGTTTGAATGCGGATGTACAATATCGTTACATACACTACGCCTTGGATGGAGTGGGGGATAAGTACGATAAATCGCAAAACAGATTGACAGATATCACCCAAACGCGAGATTTTCATTTCCTGAATCCTAAAGTGGGGTTAAACTATACGATTAACAGGCATCATGCTCTCTACGCATCTTTTTCTATAGCCAATAGAGAACCCAATCGTAAAAACTATACGGAAGCCGGTCCGAATGAAAAACCAACCCATGAAACCCTGTACGATACAGAATTGGGGTATAAATACCAACATGCTTCTTTTTCCATCGGTGTGAATGCATTCAATATGCAGTATAAAAATCAGTTGATATTAACCGGTAAGATCAGCGAGATTGGTGCGGCTTTGACTACCAATATCCCCGATAGCTACAGAAGAGGTGTAGAATTGATGGCTGCTGCAAAAATTACCGATTGGTTAAAGTGGAGTGCTAATTTAGCCTTGAGTCAACATAAAATTCTGAATTTCACTGAGCAAGACATTGATGTGTACGACAATGCTACGGACATGAATTGGGTGAGAACTGAAAATCTTGATTTAGGTACGACCAATATTGCCATGTCGCCCAATGTAGTTGGAAATAATATGTTCAGCTTACATTACAAAGGATTTGAATTGTCTTTAGTATCACAATATGTGAGTAAGCAGTATTTAGATAATACTTCCGATGAAAAGCGTTCTATTCCATCCTACTTTGTCAATAATGTATATGCCTCTTATAGTTTACTTTTGCCCTACATCCGTTCCATAGATTTTGGGGTGCAAATCAACAATTTACTAAATGCGCAGTACGTTTCCAACGGATATGTATGGTACAGTTATTTGCTAGAAGATGGTAGTCGCAACAGTGAGTTGCGCCACTTTCCCCAGGCCGGAATTAATTTCCTGGCGATGGTGGTGGTGAGGTTTTAGGAGGTGAACTATTTGTAAAATTTTATTTTGATAAGGTAAAAATACATGGAAACTACTTAAAAAATGTATCTTTGCTCTTCAATTAAAATAAAATACAATGCCTAAAATTGCAAAAAACTTAACAGAATTGATTGGTAATACGCCTTTGGTACAACTGTCCAATTTTGCAGTCAAGCAGGGTGTCAAAGCCAGGCTCATTGTTAAATTGGAAGCCTACAACCCGGCAAGCAGTGTCAAAGACCGTATTGCCTTATCTATGGTGGAAGATGCGGAAGCAAAAGGCTTGTTGAAACCGGGAGGTAAGATTGTGGAGCCTACCAGTGGCAGTACGGGAATCGGTTTGGCCATGGTAGCTGCCATTAAGGGTTATGCGTTGATCATTGTGATGCCGGATACCTCAAGTGTAGAGAGACGCTGTTTGTTGAAGGCCTTGGGCGCCGAACTGGTGCTGACGCCGGGTGTAGAGGGTATGAAAGGTGCCATTGCACAAGCTGAAAAAATTGTGGCTGAAACTGGTGCTTTTATGCCTCAGCAGTTTGAAAATGAGGCTAATCCTAAAGTCCATGCAAAAACTACTGCCGAGGAAATATGGAGAGATACGGATGGTCAGGTGAACATGTTGGTTGCCGGAGTAGGTACAGGCGGCACTATTTCCGGAACAGGCTTCAAATTGAAAAAATACAATCCCAATATTCAGGTTGTAGCTGTTGAACCAGCGGATTCTCCTGTTTTATCAGGTGGTGCACCCGGTTTACATAAAATACAGGGAATAGGCGCGGGATTTATCCCCAAAACTTACGATTCCAAGGTGATAGATGAGGTTTTTCAGGTTACCAACGATCAGGCTATCCTGACTTCCCGTCAATTAGCGAGACAGGAAGGCATATTGGTGGGTATTTCCTCCGGAGCAGCAGTTTACGCGGCTGTACAAATTGCATTACGACCGGAAAACGAAGGCAAAACCATTGTAGCGATCCTTCCCGACACCGGAGAACGGTATTTATCGACGGAGCTGTTTAATTGTTGAATTGTTTAATTGTTCGAATGAGAACAAAGAACAAAGAATAAAGACAAAAGACAAAGAACGAAAAACGATGAGCGAATCAAGCCACGCGACCCCGGACCCCGGAACACACTAACTTCTTTAACTTCCCTAACTTCTATAACTTCCAAAAAAACTACTAACTACTATATCAACAACTTCAAAAAATAAATTTTCATGTCAACAAATTATAAATTCGAAACTTTGCAAGTTCATGCCGGTCAAGAGGTTGATCAGTCGACCAACTCCAGGGCAGTTCCTATCTACCAAACAACTTCCTATGTCTTTGATGATGCACAACATGGTGCAGATTTATTTGCGTTGAGGAAGTTCGGTAATATCTATACACGTTTGATGAACCCTACTACAGACGTATTTGAAAAGCGTGTAGCCGCTTTGGAAGGTGGAGTGTCTGCTTTGGCAACATCCTCCGGGCAATCAGCTCAGTTTCTTGCCATCAACAACATCGTACAGGCCGGTGATAATTTTGTGTCGACGCCTTATTTGTACGGTGGAACTTATAATCAGTTCAAGGTACAGTTCAAGCGATTGGGTGTTGAAGTACGGTTTACACCCAATGACAATCCTGCTGAATATGAAAAGCTAATTGATGATAATACCAAGGCAATCTACCTGGAAACCATGGGTAATCCTAATTTAAATGTCCCGGATTTCGATGCCATTGCCACTGTTGCCGATAAATATGGCATCCCTTTGATAGTGGATAATACTTTCGGTGCCGGTGGCTATCTTTTCCGTCCCATTGAGCATGGTGCTGCTGTGGTTGTGGCCTCTGCAACCAAATGGATAGGTGGCCATGGTAATTCCATAGGCGGTATCATTGTAGATAGTGGAAAATTCAATTGGGGTAATGGTAAGTTTCCCGCATTTACAGAACCTTCCGAAGGTTATCATGGTATGGTGTTCTGGGACCTGTTTGGACCAGATAGTCCCCACGGGAATATCGCTTTCAACGTTCGCGCACGAGTTGAAGGATTGCGTGATTGGGGTAATGCCATCAGTCCGTTTAATTCATTTTTGATGTTGCAAGGCCTGGAAACCCTTTCACTCAGGATGGAACGCCATGTCTATAATACCCAACAACTGGCTGAATGGCTGGAACAAAATCCGGCTGTGGAATATGTGAATTATCCCGGATTGAAGAGCAGTAAGCATCATGAAATTGCCAAAAAATACTTGAAGAGAGGTTTTGGCGGTGTGTTGACTTTCAAACTCAAGGGCGATCCTGAACGCGCTAACAAACTGATCGATAGCGTGCAACTGCACAGTCACGTAGCTAATCTTGGAGATGTTAAGTCCTTGATTATCCATCCGGCTGCAACAACGCATGAACAACTTTCTTCGGAGGATCAAATTGCTGCCGGTGTTGAACCGGGCTTGATCCGCTTGTCGGTAGGTATTGAAAATATAGAAGATATCAAAGCAGACTTGCAGCAAGCAATTGATAAGTTATGAGGGGATATTCGTTAAATCAAAACTTCATTTTTTTGTCTTGACACAAAAAAACGAAGCAAAAAAAAATCAAGACTATGCCTGCTTCGCTCAAAAAACTTGCGCTTGATTGACTAAATCGTTCAAACTCGCTGCTACGCAGCTCGAACAAGAACGATTTTTCACGTCAATCTCACTTGTTTTTTGGCTCACCAGCCAAGGTCGGTCGTTAAACACTGACATTATGCTTCATTGTGGGTTTGTCCTTCAAGTTCTTCCTTAACTTTCGGGTATTCAATCCTTGTATGATACATGCTCGTGATTTTTTCTTTGAAAACAGCCTTGATGGTTTCTACATCCCTGAAGCTAAGTGGTGCGTTTTTAAATTGACCTTCAGCGATTTGCATATTAATCATATCTTCTACGCAATCGCTGATGCTCTTTTCGCTGTATTCATTCAGACTGCGTGCACGGGCTTCTACTGCATCCGCCATCATCAAAATGGCCGTTTCTTGTGTGTCGGGTAGGGGACCGGGATATGTGAATAAAGATGGATCAGGTTTGACACCGGGATTGGCATTGATAAATGCATTGTAAAAATATTTGGCTTTACTGAGGCCGTGATGGGTAGTTATAAAATGAACAATTTGCTCCGGAAGGTGTTCTTTCTTGGCAATCTTAACACCGTCCGGCACATGCCTGATAATTTTTTGTGCGGCTTCCGCAAAATCCAATTTATCTAAAGGATTTTGACCACCGTGTTGGTTTTCAATGAACAAACCGGGGTTCTCCATTTTTCCTATATCATGATATAGAGCACCGGTGCGTACTAACAAACTGTTGGCTCCAATTTTTTTGGCTGCTTCGGTGGCCAAGTTGGATACTTGCAGGGTATGTTGAAAAGTTCCGGGTGCTTTTTCCGCAAACTGTATCATCAGACTGCTGTTGATATTGCTCAGTTCAAGCAACGTAACAGAAGACATTAATCCGAAAATTTTTTCAAGAATAAAAACTAGCAGGTACGCAAAAAGTAAAAATGTACTGCTGATGGCGAAATAAATCAGAGGCATCCAGTAAATTCTATTAAACACACCTTCACTGATAAATTCAAGTGCCAGATACGTCAAACTGTAGGTAATAAAAATAATCAATGCCGATTGTGCTAACTGAGATCGCTGTGTCATGTCTTTCAGGCTGGAAACGGCGACCATACCTGCTACAATTTGTATCAATAAAAATTGATAGGGATTATCCACCATCAAAGAAACGATCAACACAGTGATGATGTGTGCAAATAAGGCTGTTCTGGAATCAAAGAAAACACGTATAATGATTGGCAGTAGCGCAAAGGGTATAACAAAACAACTAACCATCGTCAGCTGGATGACCATGGAAGACAAGGCGATTATGATAATCATCATTAAATTAATGAAAATCAGGTTTTTCAAATTATTGAAAATCCTCGGCCTGAAGAGTCTTAAAAACAGGAAGAAAATAATGATCAATCCCGTAATCATTACAATTTCTCCCATTAGTGCAAGGGTTGAACGTTGAAAAGAAGCATTTCTCTGATCATGTTCGATTTTCATGGACTGCAAAATCAAAAATAACTCTTCATCCACTATCTCACCACGATCGATAATCCGCTCTCCTGCTTGAACAACGCCGGCAGTTAAAGATAAGCTCTTCAATAATTCTTCCTGTGATAAATCAGAGATAATGCTGTCGTAATGCAGATTTGTGGTAAGATATAGATTGATATTATACAGACCGGATTGAAATTCATCAATTTGCATCAATTTCTCATATGCCGTTTTAGGCGTGTAAATCTCATCCAAAGCTACCGTATGAGTGAGCTTGTCAGGTAGAATGCAGTTGATGTAAGCAGTATTATCATCCCTTAATTTTTGGTATTGTCCGGCGGATATAATTCCCTTTTCATAGATGTCTTTCAGATTTTTATAAATGCTTTTCAGATGAGTTGGTTTTTCCCCGTGTTCTTCTTTATAATTGTTCACAAATAACTGATATTGAGTGGTAAAAACAGTGGTGTCTAAATTATAAAAGGGCAGGTAATTTTTTAAAATTTCTTTTTTTTCTTGTTGAATTTGCTCATCACTTTTGTAAATCGGAAAATCGTAAGAAGCCATGAGCAAATCGTATGACCAGGGTTTCCCGACCTCAAATTGATATTTCATACTATCGCGATTTGGAAACAAAAGAACAATGATCACGATGGTACACAAAAACAAAATGACTTTAAAAATATCGCGAAATTTGTTTTGAAAAGAATTCAAATTCATTCTACTCTTTTTCGTTTGTTGGTTAGAGAAGTTCCCATGGTGGGGAACTTTAACTGAAAGACATTGAAGGTGCAAATATATTAAAATTTAAGTACTTTTGTAAACTCCGTTGGTATTAAAACATAAAAATCGATAAGCACATATGCATTACGGATTTGTTAAACTTCCATTGGTCCCGGTCAGGGCAGCTGACAATGAGCGTAGCGAAATGACTACGCAATTACTTTTTGGTGAGTACGTCAAAATCATAGATGAACAAGAAAAGTGGTTGTATATAAAAAATATCCGGGATGGATATCAAGGGTGGGCGGACAGAAAAATGATTACAGGTGTTCCTGAATCAATCTTTTTGAAAAGTAAACAAATGAAAGTTACCAAGGTATGCACTCCCTATGCCCTGATTCACAATCAAGTTTTGAATCAATCTATGCTTATTCCCGGAGGGAGTTTATTGTATGATTTGCAAGCTAATGTTTTTAAACTTTACGGTGAAACCTGGACTTTGATGGATATTAATTGCGCGTTAAATTCATTTAATCAAACTTCCGATGAAAACACATCTAGAGAATTATTGATAAACACAGCTATGTCATATATCAATGTCCCTTACCTTTGGGGAGGAAAATCGGTGTTGGGAATAGATTGTTCCGGATTGGTGCAAACCGTATATTCTATCGCTGGATTTAGTTTGCCGCGTGATGCCTCACAGCAGGCACAACACGGAACGCTTGTTGAAAGTCTGTCTGATGCAGTCATCGGCGACTTAGCTTTCTTTGGAGATACAAAAGGTAAAATTACCCATGTCGGGATATTGAAGAACAATACTGAAGTAATACATGCGTCAGGATGGGTAAAAGTTGACCGGATTGATGAGTACGGAATTATATCATCCATTACCGGCGAATATACGCATAAGCTGCAAACTATCAGTCGTATTTCTTCTTTAGAAGAATGACAACAAACTCAAAGCAGTACCCACAACCCCTATAAGCATGATAATTAAGCCAATAATCTGATTAATCAAGTTGATACTCCTGTAACTCAATTTGCTTCTGGATTTATTTACCAGGTAAGTCAATACTAACCACCATGATAATGCACCGGCCAAAATAGAAAGCATACCAATTATATTATGATACAGGGTGGTGTTTTCTGCCAAAAAGTTGAATCGTGCAAATAATGCCAGCAGCACAAATAGAATAAAAGGGTTGCTAAGGGTGAGAACCAAAGAGCTGAAAAAATCAGATACGATACTACCGTTATTTTGTTGTTTGGGAAGTTGTTGATGCTGGAGTTGATGCTGCGGTTTGTTTTTGTAGATAAACACTCCAAATAAAAATACCACAACGCTTCCAATTACTTGTAAGATTATTTTATTTTCTTCGATAAAATCAACTACAAAACCAATAAAGAATAATCCAATTACTGTGTAAATCAAATCCGACAAGGTGGCACCCAGACCGGTTGCGATGCCATATTTTCTACCCCTATCCAAGGTTCGCTGTATGATCAGCATTCCTATTGGACCCATAGGAACCGAAACAAACAACCCGATAATTATCCCTTTTATGACTGTATCAAGCATGCAGAAACATTAGTGACCCACAAAGATAGTGTTTTAATTATGAATGTTTAGGGTTAATTGTTAATTTCTTCAGAAGAAGGAAGATTTTTGAACTCTGTTTGAGAACTTTCTGCTAACTTTGCAACTATTATGACGAAACTTCAACAAATTGAATCCCTGCGCAAGGAACTGCACCAGCATAATTACAATTATTATGTGCTGAATGCGCCTACCATATCTGATTACGAGTTTGATATGAAACTAAAGGAGTTGCAAGTATTGGAGACTGAACATCCTGAGTTTTTTGATCCTTTGTCGCCTACACAAAGAGTAGGTAGCGATATCAATACAGCGTTCCGGCAAGTAGAACACCAATACCCGATGCTTTCCCTGGAAAACACCTATTCTGAGGGAGAAGTACGAGATTTTTACAATCGCATAAAAAAACTGCTGCATGAGGATGTGGAATTGGTCTGTGAACTTAAATATGATGGCACCTCTATTTCACTTATTTATGAAGATGGTAAGTTATTGAGAGCGGTAACGAGAGGGGATGGTGAACAAGGTGATGATGTGACTGAAAATGTCAAAACCATTCGTAGTATTCCTTTGTATTTACAGGGTGATTATCCCGACAGATTTGAAATTCGTGGAGAAATTTTGATGCCCTGGACGGTGTTTGACGCCCTGAACAAGGAAAGGGAAGAACAGGAGGAAGTTTTGTTTGCTAATCCGCGTAATGCGGGGTCGGGGACTTTAAAACTTCAAAATTCATCTGTTGTCGCGTCTCGTAAGCTAGATTCCTATTTATACAATATCTTGGGTAAAAATTTACCTTTTGCATCTCATTTTGACAGTTTGCGCGCCGCTAAAACCTGGGGTTTTAAAATTTCGGAAGCAGTAAAGGTTTGCTCTTCCCTGGAGGAAGTCTTTGAGTTTATACATTACTGGGACGAAGAAAGAAAAAAATTGCCCGTTGCTACCGATGGAATTGTAATTAAAGTGAATGATTTTGCACAGCAAAGAACTTTGGGTACTACCGCCAAATCTCCGCGTTGGGCCATTGCCTACAAATATCAGGCAGAATCGGGCTTGACACGCCTCAATTCGGTCTCTTACCAGGTGGGCAGAACGGGTGCTGTTACACCGGTTGCTAATTTAGATCCGGTGTTATTGTCAGGTACGACCGTTAGAAGAGCTTCTTTGCACAATGCAGATATCATTGCCGGATTGGATTTGCATATAGGTGACATGGTTTATGTGGAAAAAGGCGGTGAAATCATTCCGAAGATTACTGCTGTTGCTGTTGACCAAAGGGTATTGATAGGGGATAAGGTACAATTCATCAAAAACTGTCCGGAATGCAAAACTCCATTGGTACGCTACGAAGGAGAAGCAGCCCATTATTGTCCCAACGAAAATACTTGCCCCCCCCAGATCAAAGGGAAAATTCAACATTTTGTCAGTCGGAAAGCAATGAATATTGAGGGTTTGGGTGTTGAAACCATCAATCTGCTGTACGATGAAGGTCTGTTGCATGATGTTGCCGATATTTATACATTGCAAGTGGATGATTTATCCGGCTTGGAACGTTTGGGCGAGAAGTCGGCTCAAAACATCTTGCAAAGCATAAAAAAATCTAAAGACATCCCGTTCGATCGTGTGATTTTTGCTTTAGGAATTCGTTTCGTAGGCGAAACTGTAGCAAAAAAGTTGGTGCAGGTATTACACGATATAGAACAGTTGAAAACTGCCACTTACGAGACCCTGATTGAAATCGATGAAATAGGGGAGCGCATTGCACAAAGTGTGGTGCAATATTTTGCAGAAGATAAAAACATTATGCTTATCAATCGTCTGAAAGATTACGGTTTACAAATGGCTGTTGCAGAAGAGGATTTAAAGCCACAATCGGACACCTTGAAAGACAAAAGCATCGTAATTAGCGGTACTTTTCAACATCATTCCAGAGACGAATATAAACAAATGATTATACAACACGGAGGTAAAAATGTAAGCTCCATTTCTTCCAAAACATCATTTGTCTTAGCCGGAGAAAAAATGGGACCTGAAAAATTGAAGAAAGCGGAAAGTTTAGGAATACCTATTCTCAATGAAGGCGAATTTTTAGAGATGCTTGATGTTTAACTTAATGTCTTAATGTCCATCGACATTCTGATTTACCACTTATTTTTTCTAACAAGAAAGAAGAATTCACCATGCCTGTATATATGAAATTTTTTATAAATTTGTGGGGTTCGAATATCTTATCTTCGGAGTGTTGATTGTTGCGTGTTTGCTGGTCGGGATGTTCGAATTTTTATAAAAATCCGGAATATGAGTAAAAAAATGTCCTACAAAATATTAGAACGCTTTGCTGCAAAGTATATCAGAACAGTGCCAAGACAAAAAAAGTTTATGACTTTTCAGAAAGCCGAAACTATTTTGTTGATTTTTGAAAGTGATCTGTCCGAAGAAAATCCCCGCATTCATAGAATCATTCAGCTTTTAACTTTGGATGGGAAAAAAGTGACAGCTTGGGGCTTTCTAAATAAAAAGGAAAGTATCACCCCTGTATCTCCGGACTATAAAATTTTACTACCTAAAAATTTTGGGTTGTTTAATAAACCCAAAAAACAGATTTTCAATGAATTGTTAAGCAAAGAATATGATTTGCTGATAGACCTGTCTTCCGGTAATTCAATACATTTGGATTACATCGTTTTGTGTGCACAAGCAAAGTGTAAAGCCGGTATCAAGAAGCACGGAGCGAATTTTTACGATTTTGCCATGGATATGGATGACTATTTGGCCAAAAATAATATGGAAATGGGTGATTTAGACATTTCTTTTATCTTTGACCAGATAATATTTTACCTGAAAAACATACATTCAAATGATTAAAAATGTATTTTTGCAGTTAAATTTTATGATTCGCGATGATAAATTATAAACTGAAAGGAATGGGTGTTGCCTTGGTCACACCCTTTAATGCGGATGAGAGTATCAATTATGATACATTGGCCAGATTGATTGAGTATCAAATAAAAAATGGTACGGATTACCTGGTGGTATGTGGAACAACTGCTGAAACACCCACTTTGACCGATCAGGAGAAAGAAGAAATTCGAAAATTTGTCATCCAAATCAATCAGAAACGTCTGCCCATCGTTTATGGAATAGGCGGTAATAATACCAGGCATATAGTTGATACCATCCGGCATACCGACCTCAACGGAGTGGATGCCATCCTTTCAGTTACTCCCTATTACAATAAACCTTCCCAGGAAGGGCTTTACAGACATTATGCAGCAATTGCTGAGGCGTCACCGCTTCCTATTATTTTATATAATGTGCCGGGCAGGACAGGTGTCAATATGTCGGCTGCAACGACTTTGCGGCTCGCCAACGATTTTCCTAACATCCAGGCTACCAAAGAAGCTTCCGGAAATTTTACTCAAATTGACGACATTATCAAAAACAAACCGGCCGATTTTATGGTTATTTCCGGTGATGATGGTATCACTTTCCCGTTAATTACCCTGGGTGCAGTCGGGGTTATTTCTGTTATTGGCAATGCATTCCCCAAAGAATTTAGCCGCATGGTCAGGTTGGCTTTGGAAGGTGATTATGAAAAAGCCAGAATTATCCATCATCGCTTTACGGAGCTGATTGAGTTGTTGTTTGTTGAAGGCAACCCCGCCGGTGTGAAAAGCATGCTGGCTGTGATGGGAATGATAGAGAATGTGTTACGTCTGCCATTGGTTCCCAACACCATCAATACCTACGAAAAAATCAGGCAGGTCTTAAATAAATTATAAGATGCATAAACTTCAAACAGCCACAACCAAAATAGTCATTGTGGGATTGGGTGGAGTGGGCGGTTATTATGGCGGCTTACTTTCTAAGTATGCTGAGCAGCAACCCGATATATCCGTTGTTTTTCTTGCCCGCGGTGCTCATTTGAAAGCTATTCAATCACATGGACTGAAAGTAAGTGATGAAAATCAATGTTTTGTTACACATCCGACTTTAGCTACTGATGATGTGCGCGCCATCGGTAAAGCTGATTATGTGATTATGGCAACTAAAAGCTATGATTTGCAGGAGGTACTGCAACAAATACAACCGATTATAGCGAAACATACCGTCATCTTACCTTTGTTAAACGGAATTGATATTACCGCCAGAATTCGGGCTGTTTATCCACAAAATGAAGTGTGGTATGGCTGTGTATATATCATTACCAGAATTACGGAACCGGGTGTTATTGAAGATTCCGGAAATGTGCGTTTTATGCATTTCGGACATGAGAAGAAGACTTCGGATAGACTAAAGTTCATGGAAACTTTACTCCAACAAGCAGGCATTGAAGCAGTTCTAAAAGAAGATGCCATTCGTGCTGTGTGGCGTAAGTTTTTCTTTATTTCTACTACGGCTGCGCTTACAACTTACTACAATACCGATTTTGCCAGCTTGGTCAATGATGTTGAAATACGTCCCATGTATTTGGCAATCATGCAGGAATTATACGCTATTTCAATAGCAGAAAAAGCAGGGTTAAGAGAGGGTTTGGTAGAAGAGTTGATGGACTACGGTGCCAGTTTGCCTGTAGGTAAAACTTCTTCGATGAACAGTGATTATTTATCAGGAAAACCTATAGAATTAGAGAATTTAGTAGGTGTGGTGATTGAATTGGGCAAAAAGCACCATATACCGACTCCTGTTTATAGTCAAGTTTATGAGGCATTAAGAGCCAGTATGAATGCCTAAGTTTTTATAATTATTTATTATTTTCCTTCCGGTGAATAGGCTGTGCCTTTCAGTAACTCCTTCGCAACTTCAAACATATATTGTTTTGCCGCTTCGTATTCATTGGGGATGATACCATCCAAAATAGCGTCCTTAATGCTCGTTTTAATATCACCTACCAAAGCACAAGCGGGTAGATTAAAAGTTTCCATAATTTCTTTCCCATCAATAGGAGGCTGAAAATTACGGATCCTGTCTTTTTCTTCTATTTCTTTGAGCTTTTGTCTAACAAGCTGGAAATTAGCTTTGTAACGTTTAACTTTTTCCTGATTTTTAGAGGTGATATCAGCTTCGCATAGCAACATCAAATCATCGATGTCATCGCCTGCATCAAACAGCAATCGTCGTACGGCCGAGTCTGTTACTTCATCTTCACTCAGTATCATAGGGCGCATATGTAGTCCAACTAACTTCTGAACATAGCGCATCTTCTCATTTTGCGGTAGTTTCATTTTTCGGAAGATGTGCGAAACCATTTTCTGACCGATAAAATCATGGTTGTGGAAGGTCCAGCCCAATTTGTAATCAAAGCGCTTGGAGCGTGGTTTGCCAATATCATGTAACAAAGCTGCCCATCGTAACCATAAGTTGTCCGTATTTTCACTCAACGCGTCCAGCACGGCCAAGGTGTGGTAAAAATTGTCTTTATGTCCAACACCATCCCTGGTTTCAGCGCCCTTTAAGGCATATAGTTCGGGGAAGATCAGTTCCAGCAATCCCGTCTTTTCCAATAAGATGAATCCGACTGACGGTTTACGGGAAAGGATGATCTTGTTCAGCTCATCGGCAATTCTTTCTTTTGAAATGATGGCGATACGGTCTTTGTTCCTGACAATGGCATCGAAGGTTTCAGCTTCCAGGTAAAAACCCAATTGTGCGGCGAAGCGTATGCCCCTCATCATGCGTAAAGGGTCATCAGAAAAAGTAATGTCCGGATCTAAAGGCGTACGAAGTATTAAATTTTCCAAGTCGGCCATTCCATTGAAAGGATCGAGCAATTCGCCGTAAGTAGTTTTATTCAGACTGAGAGCAAGTGCGTTAATGGTGAAATCACGTCTGTTCTGGTCGTCTTCCAGGGTGCCATCTTCTACAATAGGTTTGCGTGAATCGTAACGATAGGATTCTTTTCTGGCACCTACAAATTCAATTTCATAGTCTTTGTAATTGATATGAGCTGTTCCAAAATTTTTAAAAACGGACAGTTTAGCCTTCTTACCTAATTCTGCAGCCACTTTTCCGGCAAGTTCAATGCCGCTGCCCACCACTACTATATCTATATCTTTAGATGGCCTTTTTAAAAACAGGTCGCGCACATATCCTCCAATAACATAACAAGCCTTTCCGGTTTCATCGGCTATGTCCGATATCAAACGGAATACTTTGTTATCCAAGTACTCTTTCATTAACTTATTTCCCTGAAATTTTGGATAATTTGTTTTTAAGTTTGTTTAATTCTTGCTCCCGTGCGGCAATTTCCTTTTCTTGTTGCGTAATGGTTTGTAATAAAGCATTGAGTTCTTCGTCCTCTATAGACGTGGGGTACTGAGATTTAACCCGATCGAGAAAGTCGGCCAATATATTCATATAATTTACAAATGCCTCATATGGCGATTCGTAATTACTTCCAAAAGCTTCTTTATGACTCATGTAGCGGAAGTAGTCGTTGGTCTGCAACAGCAACCAGTCATGCAACAAAGGTCTGTCTTTAGACAAACGCACGCGTACGCCGACTTCATAAAGTTTACTCAAGGCTTCATTTTGCAGGTCATTACCGGTCCATGGTGCGAGATCCTTTTCATGCCCCCACCAACTGGTTGTGTATGGGGCAGTTAAGCTACCGGCAACTTCTTTTTGCTTGACTAATTCACTTGGCAAAGCAAAACCAATTTGCTGTTCCATGGCATGGTAGGGAATTGCTTTTAAAAAGTCGTAAATACCGGATTCGGGGCGATGTTGGTATCCAAAAGCCTCGTAGCCCATCCATATATTGAATATACGCTCTTTCTCCGGTGCAGCCGCAATCCATCCAATGAATTTTTCAGCTGTCAAAGGATAATCTTCCCAGGAATAATTTGAAAATCTGAGAAAAATATCTTCCGAAAGCTTGCTGTTGCGTACCAAAAGCTTGAGCCTGTTAAGATAGGCATGCGTATAGATATAATTAGGACTTTTCCAGCCCATCACATGCTTGGCTTCTTCTATCAAAACGGTTTTGAATCCGGCATTAAAAATTTTCTCACCGATTTCATCCGAATAGATTAATTCAGCATTTCTGAAAACAGTTGGACGTTTTCCAAATAGACTTTCGATTTTATCGGCATGCATTTTAATTTGAAGTTCAAATTCATCTGTATCGTAAACAGAGGACAAAGAATGTGCGTAGGTTTCGGCTAAAAACTCTACACTGCCTGTTTTTGCCAACTCCCGGAAGCTATCTATCACTTCAGGAGCATATAACTCAAATTGCTCCAAAGCTACGCCCGAAATGGAAAATGCGCATTTGAACTTTCCGTTCGAACTGCGAATCATGTCACCAATTACTTTATTGGTCGGCAAAAACGATTGTTCTGATAAAATGCGTATTTGCTCTTCGGTGTGATAATCATCATAATAGTAATGATCCCGACCAATTTCGAAGAAACCGTACTTTTTCAACCTGATGGGTTGGTGTATCTGAAAATAAAAACAAATATTCTTCATATGCCTGTATTATTTAATATCTATTTGTATATAATATCTATTTGTATAACTGTAGTTTTTATTTACTCGTTTGTATTGTTGTCAAGATGAATGATTTAAACTCATCAATGCCAGCCTAATAAATTATTATAGATGGCTCTTACTTTTAGTCCCGCATCATACCATTTGATATTGTTGACTTCTTCAATGCCTTTTTCCCTTAAGCTCTTATACATAGCAGGATATTTGACGATACCATAAATGGCATCTGCCATCGCATCAATGTCCCAATAGTCAGTTTTGATGGTATGCGTGAGGATTTCTGCACAACCGGATTGCTTGGAAATGATTGTAGGTGTACCTACTTGCATCGCTTCCAGCGGTGAAATTCCGAAAGGCTCAGAAACAGATGGCATAATATAAACATCACTTTCAGCCAGCATCTCATACACTTTTCTGCCTCTAAGGAAGCCTGGAAAATGAAATCGGTCAGCTATTCCTCTTTGTGCCGCCAGGTGAATCATATCGTTCATCATATCACCGCTTCCGGCCATTACAAACCGTACACTATCGGTCTTCTGCAGTACACGATGAGCAGCTTCTACAAAATACTCCGGTCCTTTTTGCATGGTGATACGACCAAGGAAAGTTACAATTTTGTCTTTTCTTTCTGATTTTACATAAGAGTCAACATCTGCCAAAGGCTCAACAGCATTGTGTACAGTAGTTACTTTGTTTGGGTCCTGGTGATATTTTTCGATAACGGTGTTGCGAGTTAGATTACTTACTGTAATGATATGATCGCAAGCATCCATACCTCTTTTTTCTATTGAATAAACAGTAGGATTCACCTTGCCTCTACTTCTGTCAAAATCAGTGGCATGAACGTGTATCACTAATGGTTTTCCACTGATTTGTTTGGCAAATATTCCGGCAGGATAAGTCAGCCAATCGTGTGAATGGATGATATCAAATTCTTTTTGATGAGCCAATACGCTTGCAATAGCTTCGTAGTTGGATATTTCTTCCATCAAATTATCGGGATATTTACCGGAGAAATCAATACATCCCAAGTCATTAGTATAGATGCGTGTAAAATCGTACTTAATGCCGTTCCTTAACCAGAAATATTCGTCAGGGTGCATGAAATTACCTAAACGATATTCCACATGCTCCCGGGAATTTTCTTTCCAAACTACAGGAATGTGGTTGGCACCCATGATCTTTAAAAAACTTTGATCTTCATCACCGGAAGGTTTGGGCATTACGAAAGTCAGATCAAGGTCACCCTGTTCAGCCATGCCTTTTGTCAAGCCGTAACTTGCTGTACCTAATCCGCCTGATATGTGGGGTGGAAACTCCCATCCGAACATTAATACTTTCATAGGGTTATAATTTGTTTTTCAAGTTATTATATAAAACTCTAAATGAACTAATTTAATCATTCATACTTTCAGTCTTTTTCATCATTTCAAGTACCTTCAGAATTTGCGACACACTCATGGCAAACGACATCCCTCCATGTCCTTTGTAAGGTGGATTGCCGTCAAACAATTCAGGAATAGTACCTATGCAAAGTTCAGTTAATTCTGCTTCATAGCCAATGAGCAATCTCTCTATAAAAGACCTGGCACTTTGCTTATAAATCCGCATATAAGCGTTGGCAAAAACGCCGAAGAAAAGGGGCCATACCGGACCATTGTGGTAGTTTCTGTTTCTTTCCAACATGCCTCCAACGTAGACCGGACGATAAGAACCACTTTTCGGACTTAAAGTTCTCAATCCTTTGGGTGTCAATAATTCACGGGTACAAATGTCTAAAACTGATTTCTGTTGCTGCTTATCTAAAGGCGAAAAAGGCAAACCAATGGCGAAAAGCATATTCGGCCTTACTTCCGGATCACTATAATGTTCAGTTACAAAATCGTATAAATAAGTACCATTCCAGAATGTTCTAATAAATGATTCACGCGAAATTTCGGCTTGATAATCTGTTAAATCAGCCGAATGATCATTTCCTAAAGCTCGTTTTAAAATAGCCACAAACTTCAAAGCATTGTACCAGAGTGCATTGATTTCTACAACATATCCCGTTCGGGGCGTGATGGGCAGATTATCTTCAACTGCATTCATCCAGGTAAGTGCTCTTTCAGTTCCATTGATGTACAATAAATTGTTGTTGTGCAAAATGATGTTTGGATGATTTTGCTTGCGGATAAAATCGATGATCTCGGCACAGATCTCTCCAAAACGCTCAGCGGCTTCTTCGATGGTTGCATGAGCAGCATATTGCTGAACAGCAGCTATAAACCACAGCAATGCATCAGGTTGGTCAATCTCTTCCAATCCGATGTCTTCGGCATTGCCGGCCAAGAATTTTCCGATTTCTTCCACGGAAGTTTTCATGATAGCATCGAAATAGTCCATGCGATCAACGGTAAGGGTACAGCCGGGTAGGGAAAAGAACTGATCCCTGGCACGTGCTCCAAACCATGGATAACCAGCCAACAAATAAGTTTTTTCTCCCACACGCTTATAGAACTGCTGAGCTGAGTTTTTTAATGTTGAAAACATATCAGCACGTTCGTTGCGTCTCAACAACTCCGTTTCCCATAGTTTTTTGAGTTTCAGCGGAGAAATTTCCGTTATGCCGGCAGAAAATACCACAGATTCACCTTTTTTAATCGGCATTTCAAAAAAGCCCGGAACCATCAAATCTTCTTTATATGCATAACCACGCTCTTTTTCCTTGTAATACATGATATTTTTATACCAATCAGGTTGATGTGTATAACTGTTCTTTTTGGAAAATTGCATGAACAGATGGGGATAACCCGCATAGAGTCTCATGCTGATACCATTTTTTACCTCTTCATATGAAGTGTCAGCTTGAGGGTTGGCATAGGTCAGTTCATTTACACTCCTAAAAGCTAAATAAGGTCTAAACCGCAACAGGGTGGGAGAATGAGCATCTAACAAAGTATATTTGATGATGACCCGCGGTTCGAACGAGACCAACATTCTTTCTTTCGATAAAATTACACCTCCTACGCGGTACACTGTGCGAGAAATAATATTACAATCAAACTGTCGGATGTATTTATGCCCGTTCGGACTGAAGTGATTGTCCTCGTATTGATGAATACCCAAATTAAATTCAGCGCCGTGCTGAATAACCGTTTCATCTAAAGAAGACAATAAAACATGGTTTGATTGGTCAATTTCCGGTAATGGAACCACTAATTGTCCATGGTATTTTCTTGTATTGCAATCTATTAGGGTTGTACTGTTATAAGCACCCGCCCTGTTGGTTCGAATCATCTCCTTGGTAAGAGATTTTTCCAAATTAACCAACAATGTCTTGTCAAAATTCAGATAGCTCATTTGCAATTTATATAAAGGATTTATAGGGCAGCTAATATAGTGCAATTTAATTAATTTTACAATGCAATTCTTTTGAAAATTTTATTTATTTTAAATTTTAGCGATGAAATCAAAAAAAAATGCAAAGTCAATTTGATTTTTTCAATTTGCTTTGTATAAAATTATTTTTGTCTTTACATTTGCAAGTCCGTTTGTTGCCTCTTTAGCTCAGTTGGTAGAGCAAATCATTCGTAATGATTAGGTCGTGGGTTCGAGTCCCATGAGAGGCTCTGAGATTTTTGTGATAGCCTTTTTTCTTAAGCGAAGTGGACAACACAATTGAAAAGACTTACGTCAATGCTCTCTCCAAGGGTGATCAGAAAGCTTTTGAGGTGCTTTTTCTGCATTATTACCCCAAACTTGTTTTTTTTATTGCCGGATTTGTTAAAGATGCTGAATTGGCACGGGACATGGCCCAGGATGTTTTTCTGAGTATATGGAAAGACAAGGAAAAGTTTTCTAAAATAGATTCTTTTGGGTCATATATTTTTAAAATGGCGAAGAATGTTGTTTGTAATTACTTCGATCATGTTGTTGTGGATGAAAAATATGTTACAGAGCAGTTGGCGCGTCCGTATGAATTTGCTAGCAGTGAAGAGATTGTTTTTGCTCGTCAGTTACAGGATATGATTGATGTTGCAGTAAGCCGGATGCCGCCACAGCGAAAGAGAATATATATGATGAGTCGTGTGGAGGGCATGTCTAATCAGGAAATAGCAACAAAATTAAAAATTAAC
>Ga0116159_1000339_pt1 | contig 54893 bp, 51 predicted proteins | sample AD_JPNAS1_MetaG_FD_89878 | JGI IMG/M metagenome (GOLD analysis project Ga0116159, IMG submission 89878) | Active sludge microbial communities of municipal wastewater-treating anaerobic digesters from Japan - AD_JPNAS1_MetaG | ecosystem: Engineered > Bioreactor > Anaerobic > Digestate | place...
CGGGGGTCAGGTGTCGATCGACTACATTCTGGGGATGGCGAAGATGGGCAGCGGGATCAAGATCCTCCTCGACATCAACCGCGTCCTCAGCAGCGACGAGATTACCGTGCTGGCAAAGGCGGCATAGAAACCGGGCTGCAAACGGAATGAACGGTCAAGGAGGAAGCGCGACCTATGAAGCTGTCTTTGGCGAAACGGATGATCGGCCTGTCGCTCGCGACGGTCGTGATCATCGGGGTCACCGTGGCGGGAATCGTTTATTATCAGGTCACCAGGGGGTACGCGGCACAGGCGGTGAACGAAGTCAACAACCTTTCCATGGCCGTGAAGCAGCAGGTCGATCAGATGAAAACGAAGGCGCTGGACGTGGCATCGCTGGTCGCATCGAACTCCGAGGTGGTTGCCGCCATGGAAAAGGCGGACGGCGACCTCCTGAGGAAGTTGGGCCGCGAGGTCATGTCCCGGAATGGGATCGGATTCATCACCTTCGCGGACACGAAAGGCAATGTCCTGGCGCGCGGCCATTCCGACAAGGCCGGTGACAGCGTCCTGGGCCAGGTCAACGTGAGGAAGGCCCTCTCCGGGGAAGCGTCCGTCGGCATCGAGGAAGGCACGGTGGTGAAATTCTCTCTACGCGCGGGCTATCCCGTAAGGACCAACGATCGGATCATCGGGTCCGTGACGCCGGGATTCGACCTGTCTTCCGACTACCGCTTCGTAGACGACATCAAGAAGTTCATCGGCGTGGAATGCACGATCTTCCACGGCGACACCCGCGTCGCAACGACGATCGAGAAGGACGGGAAACGGGCCGTCGGAACAAAAATGGACAATCCCGCCGTCATCCGTGCCGTTCTCGATGAGGGCAAGAATTTCAACGGAAAGAACATCATTCTGGAAAAGCCCTACACGACCGTCTATTGGCCGATCGTCTGCGCGGACGGCAAGATCGGCGGCATGTTCTTCATCGGCAAGGATCGGACGGCCATCAATGCCTCCGCGAATGGGATGATCTGGGGCATCGTCATCACGGTCCTGATCGTGGGAATCGTCATGGTCCTTGCGGGAATCTACGTCGTTCGTTCCATTACGGGGCCGATCAACCGCGTCGTCTCGGGGCTGACGGACGGGTCCGAACAGGTATCGGCCGCCGCCTCCCAGGTGGCCTCGGCGTCGCAGGATCTGGCCGACGGCACGTCGCATCAGGCGTCCTCATTGGAGGAAACGAGCGCCTCGCTGGAAGAGATGTCGTCGATGACGAAGAAGAACGCGCAGAACGCCGGCCAGGCCAAGGCGATGATGGCGGACGCGGCAAGGATCGTGGAGAAAGTGGGCAGCCACATGGAGAACATGGCCGGGGCGATCGCGGAAGTCACCAAGTCGAGCGAGGAGACCGGGAAAATCATCAAGACGATCGACGAAATTGCGTTTCAGACCAACCTGTTGGCGTTGAACGCGGCGGTGGAGGCTGCGAGGGCCGGGGAGTCGGGCGCGGGCTTTGCGGTGGTTGCGGACGAGGTGCGGAACCTGGCGATGCGCGCGGCGGAAGCGGCGAAGAACACGAGCAGCCTGATCGAGAGTACGATCGCGGCGGTGCGCAACGGAAACGAATTGACGAAGCTGACGCAGGAGGCCTTTCGCGAAAACAAGGAGATCGCAGCGAAGATCGGACAGTTGGTCGACGAAATCGCCGTGGCCTCGGAGGAGCAGGCGCAGGGCATCGGCCAATTGAACACGGCCATCGCCGAAATGGATAAGGTGACGCAGCAGACCGCTGAGAGTTCGGAGGAATCTGCGTCCGCCTCCGAGGAGTTGAACGCCCAGGCGATGCAGATGAAAGGGTACGTGGCGGATCTGATCGGCGTCGTCGAAGGCGGTCGGAGGGTGTTCTCCGTTTCCCCGGGAACCGCCGCGGCTGCGGTGCGAAACGTTCCGCCCCTTCCCGCAAAACGGGAGAGGCTCGGCAAGGCCCCGTTACCGGCTTCCCATGCAAGGGAAGTGAAACCGGATCAGGGGATCCCGATGGGGAATGAGAACTTCAAGGAGTTCTGAGGGCACAGGCGGCAGAACCGTATCGGTATCGGAGGGCGCCCCGGTCCGGGACGCCCTCTTTTCATTCCGCACCGGCTCCTCAACCCGCGAGCTTCACCACTGCATGCACGAGTTTTTCGATCCCCTGGGCAACGTGCGCGATCGACGGTCCGAGCATGTACGCCGGCGTCGTGACGATCTTCTGCTCCGCATCCACTTCCACTTCGTCCACGCGGCAAACGATGTGCCTGGCTCCCAGCTTTTCCAGAGCGGCGGCGGTTTCCTTGTTGCAACCGACCGTCAGACGCGGGGAGAACGATCCCAAGACTTTCGCGGCCAGCACCGGGGCGATGCAAATGAAGCCGAGCGGCTTCTTCGACGCATGCATCGCCCGGATCAGGCGTTCGACGTCGGGATGGACCATGCAGCCGACGCCTTTGACGGCGAAGTCGCTGAGATTCTTCGCGGCGCCGAATCCGCCGGGGAAGATGAGCGCGTCCAGGTCCGCCGCCTTCACATCCTTGAGATCGCGGATCTCGCCGCGGGCAATCCTCGCCGCCTCGACCAGGACATTGCGCCGCTCTTCCACCGGCTCTCCCTTCACGTGGTCGATCACGTGCATCTGCGCGACATCGGGCGCCATGCAGAGAATCTTCGCCCCGAGTCGATCGAGAAAATACAGCGTGAGGGTCGCCTCGTGGATTTCCGACCCGTCGTAGACGCCGCAGCCTGACAGAACCACTCCTACCTTCTTCATTCCTTCATCCTCCATTTCCATCCGGAATCCGCCCGGCCGGTTTCCCGTCGTTCAGGGCAATCCCCGGCCGCAGGGGGTGTTTATCGTATCCAATTCAGCCGAACCGATCAAGGCTGTTCCGGTCCCTGCTCCTCCGATCCGTCGCCCGCCGGGCCTTCCCCCGTCGCCATGAGGAACGCCGTCAGCTCGCGGATTTCGTCCCGCAGTTTCGCGGCCTTCTCGAATTCCAGCCGCTCCGCTGCGGCCTTCATCTCTCCGCGCAGGCGCCGGATCGCCGCCTCGGCGTCTTCCCCGCCGGCAAGGCCCGCCGTCTTCCCCTGGTCGATCGGGACGGTCACGTAGTCCGCTTCGTAGATCGAGGCCAGGACATCGCTGACGGCCTTGCGGATGCTCTCGGGCGTGATGCCGTGCTCTTCGTTGTAGCGCCGCTGCAGTCTCCTGCGCCGGTTCGTTTCGTCCAGACAGGCCTTCATGGAGTCCGTCACGGCATCGGCATACAGGATCACCTGCCCGGAAACGTTGCGCGCGGCCCGGCCGCTGGTCTGGATCAGCGACCGCTCCGAGCGGAGGAATCCTTCCTTGTCCGCATCGAGAATCGCGACAAGCGACACCTCCGGCAGATCCAGCCCCTCCCGGAGCAGGTTCACGCCGACCAGCACGTCGAATTCCCCGAGCCGGAGGTCCCGGATGATGCGCACACGCTCGAGGGTATGGATGTCGGAATGAAGGTAGCGGACCCGCACGCCCAGCCTCTCGTAATAGCCGGTGAGGTTTTCGGCCATGCGCTTGGTCAGCGTCGTCACCAGCACCCGTTCGCCGCGTCCGGCGCGGAGGCGGATCTCGGCCAGGAGATCGTCCACCTGGTTCTTCACCGGTCGGACCAGGATCTCCGGATCGGTCAGGCCCGTGGGCCGGATGATCTGCTCCACGACGCGTCCCTTCGCCTTCTGCATTTCGTAGGCGGCGGGAGTCGCCGATACGTAGATGGTCTGCCGGTGGAAGGCCTCGAACTCTTCGAACGTCAGCGGGCGGTTGTCGAGAGCGGACGGAAGCCGGAAACCGTACTTCACGAGCGTCTCCTTGCGGGAGCGGTCGCCGCGGAACATGGCGCCGAGCTGGGGAACCGTCGCGTGGCTCTCATCGATGATGACGAGCGCATCCGCGGGGAGGTATTCGATCAGGGTCGGAGGGGGCTGACCGGGCGCCCGTCCGGTGATGTGCCGGGAATAGTTCTCGATCCCCTGGCAGTACCCCATCTCCTCCATCATCTCCAGGTCGAAGTTCGTCCGCTGCTCCAGGCGCTGCGCCTCCAGGAGCTTGTTTTCCCCCCGCAATTCCCGGAGGCGCGCGGCGAGCTCCTCACGGATCGCCCGAACCGCCCGCCGCATGTTTTCCTTTTCCGTCACGTAATGACTTCCGGGATAGATCGCGATGCGCCGCAGCGGCTCCAGTTTTCTCGCGCGGAGCGGATCGATGACGGAGATCGCCTCGACCGTGTCGTCGAAGAACTCGACGCGCAGGGCCCGCTCTTCCTCGTAGGCCGGAAAGATCTCGACCACGTCCCCGCGGACGCGGAAGGTGCCGCGGTGGAAGTCGACGTCGTTGCGTTCGTACTGAATCTCGACGAGGCGCCGCAGCATCTCGTCGCGCTGGATCTCCGCTCCTTCTTCGAGGAGGAACCGCATGCCGCCGTATTCCTCCGGCGAACCCAGGCCGTAGATGCAGGAAACGCTCGCCACGATGACGACGTCCCGGCGCTCCAGAAGGGAACGCGTCGCGGAATGACGGAGCTTGTCGATCTGCTCGTTGATGGACGAGTCCTTCTCGATGTAGGTGTCCGTGCTGGGAATGTAGGCCTCGGGCTGGTAATAGTCGTAGTAACTGACGAAATACTCGACGGCGTTGTCCGGGAAAAGGGATTTGAACTCGCCGTAGAGCTGGGCGGCCAGGGTCTTGTTGTGGGCGATGACCAGCGTCGGTCTCCGGACCCGCTCGACGACCTTCGCCATGGTGAAGGTCTTTCCCGATCCCGTGACCCCGAGGAGCACCTGGTGCTCGGCCCCTTCCTCGATGCCCCGCACCAGTTCCTCGATCGCCCGGGGCTGATCGCCCCGGGGTTCAAACTCCGTCACCATGCGGAAATCCGCCATCCCCGCCTCCGGGCAGGCATCCTCGCACAATTGCAAGGGGCTGACAATACCGGACTTTTCTTCCTTCCCCCGCGGGGAATTTCGCCTTGACATCCGGAATCGATTGTGGTTTATGTGACAGCTTACTAAATTCGACCGGGAGCACCGACCCATGAAGAAGAACCTTACCAACAAGAGCAACACGCGCAGGAAGCGAACGCACGGCTTCCTCGTCCGCATGGCCACCAAGGGGGGAAGACTGGTACTCAGCCGGCGGCGGGCGAAGGGCCGCAAGAAACTCACCGTGTAGCCCCTTCCGAGGGCCATGGAAAAATCTTCGTTCCGCAAAGATGAAAGAATTCGAAATCGCAAGGATTTTCAAGTTGTTTACGACAGGGGCGCAAGAAAAGGCTCGCAGCATTTCGTCGTCGTTTCGTTGGAGAACACATCGGGTACAAGGCGGCTCGGGATCACGGTCAGCAAGAAGGTAGGAAACGCGGTCAAGCGGAATCGCATCAAGCGACTCGTCAGGGAATTCTTCCGATTGAACAAGACCCGTTTGCCGGGCGCCAGGGACATCGTGGTGATCGCGAGAAGACACCGTGACGACCTCACCTTCAGAAAAGTCAGCCGGGAGCTGGAAGAGTTGCTGATCCCGCAGGGAGATGAAACAAAGGCATGTTCATAGACTTGCTGAAGAAGATCCTGATCCTCCTGGTCAGGATCTATCAGTTGGCCCTGTCCCCCATTTTTCCCCCTTCCTGCCGGTTTGCCCCGACCTGTTCCGAATACACGGTCGAAGCGATCCGGATGCACGGCCCGTTTCGCGGAGTTCTGCTGGGCTGCATCCGCATCGCGAAATGCCACCCTTGGCACCCGGGCGGCTATGATCCCGTGAAGTAGATCATCCCCCCACCCCCGAACGGAGGTAGCAGATGGATAAGAAGACCCTGTTGGCCATCGTCCTGTCGATGGCGGTCTTGTTCGTTTATCAGACTTTTTTCATGCAGAAACCGGTTCCGCCCCCCGGCCAGCAGATGGAGCAGACGGCCCCCCAGGACAAGGTCGCAAAGGACAAACCGGCCCCGGCGCAGCCTGCAGCCGCGCAGCCCGCGCCGGGACCGGCGGCGGTTCTCGTAGCCAAGACGCTCTCCGCCGAGGATGACAAGACCCCGGAAAAGGACATCCGCGTCGAGACGGCCCTGTATTCGGCCGTGTTCACCAACAGGGGCGCGTCGCTCAAGTCCTTCACGCTGAAAAACTTCAGCCGCGCATTGCCGGAGAACCGCCAGTACCGCTGGCAGGATCTGCTGGCGTTCTTCGGGCAAAAGGAAAAGAAACCCGCTCCCGGTGCCGGGGAGCCCTTCGAACTCGTGAAGGTCCTCGAAGGGATGCCGCAGCCGCTTTCCGTTTCCTTCCCCGAGTCGGATGTCAACATCCCGGCGGCCGCAAAATTCGATGCGGACGCCGAATCCCTGAGTCTGACGACAGGCAGCGAGGGACGCCGGCTCACCTTCACGAAGACCTTCGGCAATGAGGTCAAGGTCGAAAAGATCTTCACCCTCTATCCCGACCGCTACAACGTCGATCTGGAAGTCCGGATCTACAACCTTTCGACACGCACGCTGACGCAGAACCCGGCGCTCAACTGGCATCAGTGGGTGGACCCGCAGGCGGAGGAAGACAGCTACGGCCACGACGGGCCCGTCACCTACATCGGCAAGAGCATCGACCGCGTCGAAGTCAAGAAGATCGAAAAGGACCAGGCTGCGGGTCCCGATGTTTCCTGGGCAGGCTATGAGAGCAAGTACTTCATGGCCGCCCTCGTTCCGCAGAACCCCTCGCTGACGAGCCTCCTCGTCGGACGCGACGGCAAGAACATGGTCACCGTCAGCCTCAAGGGCCCCAAACACATCATTCCGCCCGGACAGGCGGGGATGTTCTTCTATTCGCTCTACATGGGTCCCAAGGATTACAAGATTCTGAAGCCCATGAAGGTCGGCCTCGAGAACGCGATCGATTTCGGCGACTGGCTCAAGTGGCTGGCCATGCCGATGCTCGTCGCGCTCAACTTCATGAACGACTACGTGGGCAACTACGGCATCGCGATCATCATCCTCACCATCCTGATCAAGATCCTCTTCTGGCCGCTGGGAAACAAGAGCTACGCGTCCATGAAGGAAATGCAGAAACTGCAGCCGAAAATCGCCGAACTGCGCGAGAAATACAAGAACGACAAGTCGCGGATGAGCCAGGAGACCATGGCCCTCTACCGGACGCACAAGGTGAACCCCTTCAGCGGCTGCCTGCCCATGGTGATCCAGATCCCGGTGTTCTTCGGCCTGTACAAGGCCCTGATGTACGCCATCGAACTGCGCCACGCCCCCTTCTTCTGGTGGATCCAGGATCTCTCGGCGATGGATCCCTACTACATCACCCCCCTGATCATGGGCGGGACGATGTTCATCCAGCAGAAGATGACGCCGGCCATGGGAGATCCGATGCAGCAGAAGATCATGCTGCTGATGCCGGTCATCTTCACGTTCATGTTCCTGAGCTTCCCGTCGGGACTGGTCATCTACTGGCTCCTGAACAACGTCATCAGCATCGGCCAGCAGATGTACGTCATCAAGAAACACGCGTAATGCGAGGCTTGAAGGATTGAGCGATATGAAGACTCTGGAAATCGAAGCGAAGACCATCGACGCGGCCATTGAACAGGCCTGCCGGGAATTCGGCGTGCCGAGAGAAAAGCTCAACATCGAGATCCTTTCGGAGGACTCCCCGGGATTTCTGGGAATCCTCGGATCCAGGAGGGCGAAGATCCGGGCGAACCTCCTGTCCATCGACGTGAATCTCGATGCCGGAAGCGAAAGCCGGCCCGACATCGTCGTGAGCATCGCCCGGGAAGAGGCCGAACCCGCCGCGCCGCCCGCGGCGAAACCGCAGGCGCCCCCCGCCGGCGGCGGTCCCGAAAACGACGTCGGACGGCGGGCGAAACAGTTCCTGGAGGAACTGCTGGAACGCATGGACATTCCCTGCCCCGTTCAACTCGAGGAGACGGCGGACGGCATCGTCCTGAACATCCGGGGAGACGGCGGCGGCCTCCTGATCGGACGCCGGGGCCAGAATCTCGATGCGATCCAGTTTCTCGTGAACAAGGCGGTGAACCGGGACCCCGAGTCCCGCAAGATCATCACCGTCGACACCGAGAGCTACCGCAAGCGGCGCGAGGAATCCCTCGTGGCATTGGCGAAGAAGGTCGGCGACAAGGTGAAGCGGTCCCGAAAGGCCGTCTCGCTTTCCCACATGAACGCGCACGATCGCAGGATCATCCACCTCGCCCTGCAGGACGACCCCGAGCTCGTCACCAAGAGCAAAGGGGAGAGCGAATTCCGGAAGATCGTCATCATGCCGGCCAGGCGGGGATAGAGGGAGACGGCCACCGTTTCCCCGAGGTCCAGCGTGTCCCATGAAACCGATACGATAGCCGCCATTGCCACCCCCGTCGGCGTCGGGGGCATCGGCGTCGTGCGGGTCAGCGGCCCCGCGGCCGAACGCATCGCCCGGAGTATTTTCCGCCCCTCGGGAAAGCACGAGTTCCTCGAATCCCATCGTCTCTATCACGGCGACGTCGTCTCTCCCGGGACGGACATCGTCCTCGACGAGTGTCTCGCCGCCTTCCTGCGCGCCCCGCATTCCTATACGGGCGAGGATTCGCTGGAGATCTCCTGCCACGGCGGCCCGGTGGTCCTCGAATCCGTCCTCCGCGCCGCAATCTCCGCAGGCGCCCGCCCCGCTGGAGCCGGAGAATTCACCAGGCGCGCCTTTCTGAACAACCGGATCGATCTGGCCCAGGCCGAGGCCGTGGCCGAACTGATTCATGCACGGACGGAGCGCGGAGTGCGGTACGCCTTGAGCCAGCTCAAGGGGGCGCTTTCGGAAGAAATCGAACGACAGATGTCCGTCGTCCTGGACGCCCTCGCCCTCGTGGAGGCGGAACTGGATTTCTCCGACGAAGAGGCGGACCTTTCGCCGCGGAACGAACTCCGGGAGCGGATGGCCGCCTGCGCCGGGAATCTCTCGCGCCTGGCCGAGACGTCCCGGCAGGGACGGGCCTTCAGCGCCGGCATCCGGGTCGTCATCGCCGGCAGGCCGAATGTGGGAAAATCGAGCCTCCTGAACCGGCTCGCTGGGGAATACCGCGCCATCGTGACGCCCGTCGCGGGGACGACGCGAGATTTCATCGAGCATGCCGTCACGATCGACGGCATCCCCGCCATCCTGACCGACACGGCGGGCATCCGGGAACCGCGGGACGAGATCGAGCGTGAAGGCATCGGTTTCGTCCGCGACAGGATCGCCTCGGCGGACCTGGTGATCGCCCTGCTCGACGGATCGGAGGAGCTGGCTTCCGCGGACGTCGAGATCCTGCGGACCTGTCTGCAGCAGCCCGCCGTCGTGGCCGTCAACAAGTCGGACCTGCCGCGGCGCCTGGACGCGGCGGCCCTGCGGGCCGTGATCGCGGCTACCCCCTGTCTCTGGATCTCCGCCAGGACCGGCGCAGGCATCGAGGCGCTGGGGAAAGCCGTCCGCGCGGCGACCCTTGCCGATGCCGACGACCCCCGCGCCGAGATCGTCGTCACGAACCTCCGGCACAAGCTGGCCCTGGAGACGGCGGCCGCGTTCCTGCTTCAGGCCGCAGACGGGATCCGCCGGAAGGTCTCCCCCGAACTGATCGCGCAGGACCTGCGCGACGCCCTCACCTCTCTCGAGGACATCATGGGCGCGACGTCGCCGGACGAGGTACTGGACAGGATCTTTTCACGCTTCTGCATCGGCAAATGAAGAACTACGTCCGCCTCCAGCTGCGAGAAGGAGTGCGCATCGCGCCGTCCTCGACGACCAGGGCCGAAGATCCGGTCATGGGCGATTCTTCCGCTTGCCGCCAGCGATTGCATCGCCGCCCAGAATACTGCGGCGGCTACTGCGGCGACGGGTCCTGAGGACCCGCCGCCGGCATCGTCCCTAAAACCTGTCCGTTTCCCTGTACTTCATCGTGGCCGCGATGACCCGATCCACTTCCTGCGGCGCCAGTCCGATGTACTTCACGGGATCGAAGATCTCGTCGAGTTCTTCCTTCTTCAGGTGCTTCGCGAGGTCCGGCCTGGCAAGGATGGCATCCTTCAGCGTCATCTTCTTCCTGTAAGCTTCCATGGAAACGTCGCGGACGGTCTCGTGGGCGGTGTGCTTCCCGATCTTCTCTCCGAGCACCAGCATCAGCTTCTCCGACATGATCAGTCCCTTTGTCTTGTGAATGTTCTCCATCATGGCCTCGGGGTAGACGATCAGGTCTTTCAGCAGCGGTTTGGCGGCTTTCAGGAGCCGGTCCGTCTTGATGCAGATCTCCGCGAGCTGGTCTGCGCTGGTGATCTGGTCCCTTTCATGGATCGACACCATCCAGTCCATGATGACCTCCGCATGCCTGCGGATCTCCCGCGCCAAGACGACCAGCGTCTTCGACTTGACGGGGTTGCGCTTGTGGGGCATGGTGCTGCTCCCCACCGCCGTGGAGGGCAGCTTCTCTTCCACTTCGCCGAGGTCCGTGGACTGGAGAAGGAAGATCTCCTGGCCGATCTTTCCGTAAGTCATGCCGAGAACGGCCAGCACATTGGCGAACTCGGCGAAATTGTCCTTCACGCCGTGCCAGTCCGCGGGATCGGGAGGCGCAAGCCCCAGTTCCTTCATCAAGAGCTCTTCAACCTCGAAGCCCTTTTCACCCAGTCCGGCGTAGGATCCCACCGCGCCCTTCAGGAGGCCGGAGTTGAGGCGCTTCATGCTGTCCTTCAGGCGCTCCATGTTCCTGCGGTTTTCGGCGATCCAGACGCCCACCTTCATGCCGAAGGTGATGGGCAGGGCATGCTGCCCCAGGGTCCGCCCCATCATGGGCGTGTCCCGGTGCCCTCTCGCCAGGTCGATCATCGCCATTTCGATGTCCCGCATGTCGCTCAGGAGAAGCCTCGCGGCGGCGCGGAGCTGGATCACGTAGCTGGTGTCGTAGATATCCTGCGTCGTGGCGCCGTAGTGGATGAACTCGCCGGCATTGCCGTCCATGTACCGGGCCCACACGTTGATGATCGCGACCATGGGATGGCCGACCTTCTTGTACTCATTGGCAAGCTCTTCGGCGGGCAGATACTTCACGTCCGCCTTACGATTGATTTCGTCGGCCGCCGCCTGCGGGATGATCCCCGTCTTCGCCTGGGCGCGGGCGAGGGCTGCCTCGATGTCGAGAAGGATCTGGTTCGAATGGGATTTCCCGAAGAGCTCCTTCATGCTCGGGCTTTGAGCGGCGAAGGAATGGACCGATGAGACGAAGAAGAGCACAACGGCAGCGAGAAAAACGACGGCACAATGCGCGACAGACCTCCTACCTTTTTTCATAATGTCCCCCTTTCTTCATTCGAGCATCTTTGATTTCATAGGCTCTCGCATCAAATTCAAAAGGCGCATTCGCATAGCCCTGTCAAGCTCCGTCGGCTGCCCGGAACACCGGGGACGTCCGGTCAGAGCCACAGTCCCCGAAGCCTGCGCTGATGCTCGATCAGCAGGTCCATGTAATCGAGCTCCAGCGCGATCATCTCGGTGTCGTCCCTGCGCAGCCACTCCGACAGCCAGGCAAAGCGCAGCGCGACGACGAACTCCGGAAGGTGTTTCCAGCTGGCCTCCGCGAACGCGCCTGCACCCTTCATCGCGCGGACGAAAGAGACGGCCAGGCCGCCGACCAGGCTCGACGGGCGCTCCATCCCCAGGCACCCCACCATGTTGGCGACGTCGTAGATCTCCGGCTTCATCCCGGCGAATTCCCAATCGATGACGACCGTCAGATCCTTCGCGCCCCAGACGACGTTGAGCGGGTGGTAGTCCCCGTGGCAGAAGCCGACCGGCAGGCCGTCATGGATTTCCATGAAACCCCGTTCCAGGAAACCGACGACCTGCCGGACGCGCGGGACGATTTCGGGCCGGTGCCTCTCGATCTGGCGGACCAGCGCGAAGATGTACGCCTTGATGGAAAAAAATTCCTCCGCGGCGAAGAACGGCAGCCCCCGCGACTTGTCCCGGAGTTCGTTCAGGAATCGCGCAAGGGCTTCCGCCCGCCACGTTTCATGGAGGTAGGCTTCGCGGTCGAGCGCAACGCCGCGGACAAAGGGCACCAGCTGCCACAGGCCGCCCCCGCATTCCTGGACGTGCCCGCCGTCGCAGCCGGCCAGGTAAGGCACAATCCCGCGCATGCCCCTGCCGGCCAGGTATTCCAGGGTCCGGATGATCCGCATCTTGATGGGGAAGGACCGCGGCGGGATTTCCTCCAGGACGAACAACTTTTCCTTCCTGTCCTCGATGACGGTCCGGAAAAGCGTCCGCTCCGGACTGCCGGCGGGAAGAAGATCCGGACGGACGCGGGAAAAGGAGACCCCCCAGAACGCGGCGAGGGTCTTCAGCGTCGCACGGGACGGGATGCGCCGGGTTCCGGCGGAGGCGATCCTTGCACCCTGCCCGCGCCCTTGGCCCGCAAGCGCGTGCCGGACGAACGTCAGTCCCTTTTCGCAGCGGTTGCCCTCGACGCCGACGGTGCGGCCGTCCCGGCTCCCGGAGAGCTTCAGGTGGCACCCGTTCGGGCACATCAGACAGATGAAATCACGCGTCACGACGTCTTCCATACACGGCGAAGGCCCTCTTGGCAAGGCCGGGCGCGACTCCGTTTCCTTTTCCGGGGAATTTTCCCGGCGCTTTTTTTCTCAAAATATTGTATAGGTCTGCGGCCACATTGAAGCTCTCCGGAGCAAGCTCCGGAGAAACTTCCATCCCCAAGGAAGGGATCCTGAACATCATTCGCTCGCATCCCCCGCGGCAGGCCGCGGGGAATGCGCTCGCTGCCGGATTCAGGAAGGAATCGCCAAGCCATGAAGCTCCTGAGAAGCCTCTACGATTGGGTCCTTCACTGGGCCGAGACCCCTTACGGAGCGCCCGCCCTCTTCGTCCTTTCCTTCGCGGAATCCTCCTTCTTCCCGGTTCCGCCGGACGCGCTGCTCATCGCCCTGGTCCTGGGCTCCCGGACCAAGGCCTTCCGCCTGGCCGCGAACTGCACCGCCGCTTCCGTCCTCGGGGCCCTTTTCGGCTACGCCATCGGCTACTACGTCTGGTGGGCGGGCACGGATGTCTTCTCTCCGATCGCGCTGTTCTTCTTCGACAACGTGCCGGGTTTTTCGGTCAACCTGTTCCGCCACATCCAGGGCCTTTTCGAAAAGTGGAATTTCTGGATCGTTTTCACCGCGGGGTTCACGCCCATCCCGTACAAGGTCTTCACCGTTTCCGGCGGGGCCTTTGCCGTCAATCTGCCCATGTTCGTCGTCGCCTCGATCGTCAGCCGGGGGGCGCGGTTCTTCCTGGTCGCGTTCCTGATCTGGAAGTACGGCCCGCAGATCAAGGACTTCATCGACCGCTATTTCAATGCGCTCGCCATTCTCTTTACGGTCCTGCTGATCGGGGGATTTGCCGTCATCAAGTACGTCCTGTAGCCAGCCGGCGCGAGGCGGATCCGGATGATCGATCGGTGCGGGACGGCTGACCCCGGCTGCGCAGCGGCCGGCACGGAGGAAGTGCTTTACAGAAGATCCTTTTCCCCGGTATATTCTTTCGGCTTCAGACCGGCGGCGGTCCGGAGGACGCCGGGGAGATTCCAGCCCTGCTTGGAGGTTTTTTCCATGCCCCGTCATTTTCCCCTTACTTTCGTGCTGTCTCTGGTCTTATCCCTGTGCACCGTCGACGGCAGCGGGCAGCAGCAGAAGTGCATCGACGCCGACGGCGAGGCCATCATCGTCAACAACGACGTGCCCTCCGCGAAGATGGAGGCCACGGCACGCGCGAAGTGGTCGGCGATCGAACAGGCCGTCGGGGCCGAAGTCAAGGCCCAGAGTCTCGTTCAGAATTTCGCCCTTGTGGAGGACGTCATCAAGACGCAGGTCGGCGGCGTGGTCAGGAGCTATCGGACGCTCGGGGAAGAGGCCTCGGGAGACACCTTCCGGGTGAAGATCAACGCCTGCGTCGAGCCGCTCAAGGCCCAGCAGGCCGTCTCCGCCCTTGCGCTCAACAACTCGGTCGCGGTGTTCATCCCCGCCCGCAAGCCCAACGCCGCCCAGGGGAAGGACGAGTACGAGGAGACGAACATCCTGTCCGAGACCCTGATCGGAAAGCTGACCGGCCAGAGCTTCACCGTCGTCGACGTCGCGCCGACCCAGACGGTGGATGCCGCGGAGATCGAGAAGGCCGTCCGGACCGGCAGCACGCTTGCCGTCCGCAGCATGATGTACAAGTTCCTCTCGAACCTGATCGTCATCGGCAAAATCGACTACACGGTGTCCACGAAGAAGGGGGAGGACATCGGTTACGGCATCTCCATGCCCTTCAACAATGTGACCGTCCGCCTCGCCTACCGCATCGTCGCCAAGAACAACAAGACGGGCAACATGGAGATTCTCGCGGCAGGCACGGAGGACGCCCGGGGCATCGCACGCACCGTCGAAGACGCCGCCGCCCAGGGGCTCAAGAACCTTGCGGAGAAAGTCAGCACCGCCATCCTCGACAAGGCCGCCCAGTACATCCAGGGGAACACGAAGAAGGTGCGGATCAAGGTCAACGGCGTGGCCGACCTCGACACCAATCTGGACGTCAAGAACATGCTCGCGAACACCGTCTGGGTGACGGACGTCCAGGAGCAGGGGATGGGAGAGTTCACCGTCGGCTATCCCGAAAACACCCTCTATCTGGCCAACAGCATGAAGCAGAAAGGGAACTTCAGCGTCGTCAATTTTTCGCCCTACTCCATAACGTTCGATTACCGCAAGTAGCACGCCTTCTCTTGCAGGACGCTCTCCGGAAAGTTTCGAACCTATGAAAGGCAGTGAGCGGATTGCGATTTTCCTGATTCTTTCCGTGATAGGCTGGACCGTCTCGGGATGCACCGCGGCAAGGCTCTATACGGATGAAACCCGGTCATTTCTCACGGCGCTGAGGGACGGCCGGGCGGAATCGGCGCTGGAACATGCCGACTCCTTCGTTCAGCGAACCGCAACTTCCGGCAAGGTGAGACAAAACAAATACCTGGCCCTGCTGGAACGCGGGAAGATCGCCCTCAATGCCGGCAGATACGATCAATGTATTGCCGATCTCCAGGAGGCCGAGAGAAGATTCCTCACGATCGAAGGAACGATTTCCCTGGCGGAGGGATTCGGCTCGATCCTGACGGACGATGCGGCAAGAGAGTACGAAGCGGAAGCGATCGAGAAAATCATGATCAGCCCCTATCTGGCTCTGGCGTATCTGGGAAAAGGCGATTTTGCCGGCGCCCTTGTCGAACGCAACAGGACGATCAACAAGATCAACCAGTACCTCGAGGAAAGGGAGGCGCGCGGCTATCTGGACAATCCCTTTGCCCGGCTGCTTTCCGCCGTCCTGTACGAGATGGAAGGCAAACCGGACGATGCCGGAATCGAATACCGGAAAATGGGATGGGATGCGGAACTGGCGAGGCTGGAGAAGAGGGAAAATTCGACGGATCTGGTGATCTTGATCGATACCGGGCTGGCGCCGTACAAACGTCAAATGAAATGGGGGCCCCTGCCGGTCGTGGCAAAAGACAGGGTGATCCACTTGGGCTTTGCCTATGCCGCCTACGAGCCGACGCCGTCCGCCGTGTCGAAATGCGATATCAGCCTGGACGGCAATCCCTTGGGCGCCGCCGGCCTCCTTTACGATCTGGGAAAGGCCGTTCTGGCCCAGTATGAAAAGGACAAGCCGGCGATCATCGCCAAAATGGTCACCCGCATGACGGCCAAGGCGGCCGCCCAGGTTTCCGCCCATGCCACGGCGGACAGGGTGGCCGAAGACAATCCGCAGCTGGCGTCCTTCCTGAGGATGCTGGCGAACATCGGCGGCGCAGTCTGGATTGCCGTCGAACAGGCGGATTTGCGCAACTGGTCGACGCTGCCCGGGAGGATTTTTTACCTGCGCGTCAGCGGGCTCGCCCCCGGAGAGCACAGGATCAGCATCGATTACGGCTGCGGCCTGCAGGAGAAGAGCGTCAACCTGGCAAAGGAGAAAATAGGCATTGCCTATTTTTCCTTTGCCAGGTAAGGATTGGCAGGCGGAAGAGAGAGCCCGGACGGTTCTGTCCCGTTCTTCAGGGATGCCGCCCTTCCATGCAAGGATCGAGAAAAGATGAAAACAAGATTCGGACTGTTCCTGCTCATCGTCGCCATCGGTCTTGTGGCCGGGTGCGGCCCAACCATCCGGCATGAGATCAAGGACGAAGAAACCGTCACCGGCTCCGACTGGTCGGCCAGAGATCTCAAAGCCGTCAGTGAATCCATGGCCGATTCCATCAGGAAGTCGGCTTTTGTCGCGAGCCCGCAGTACATCCGGGAAAAGCCGCGCTGGATGCTGGCCCGCGACATGAAGAACGAGACGGATGAGCATGTCAACACGCGGACCATCATGGAAAAAATCAGGACCCGCCTGATAAACGAAGGCGTGGCGCGCTTCATCGACGACCAGGCCATCGAAGACATCCTGAATCAGATGAAGCTCCAGCAGTCGGGATTGTTCGACAATCAGACCGTCGCCCAGGTGGGGAAGCTGGTCGGAGCCGGGCTGATCCTGCGGGGCACGATCTCCAGCATCCGGAAGAAGACGGACCGGAAAGACATCATCTACTACAACATCACGGTGCAGCTGGTCAGCATCCAGACCGGTGAAATCATCTGGACGGACGAGAAGGAAATCCAGCGTCTGACGAGCAAGTCCTTGTTCCGCTGAAATCGGAGACGATCCTGAAGCGCAGATGAACGATCCCATCGGAAACGGGTACGGAAGGTGGCAGGATCGAACAGACGGGGAACGGCCGGGCCGTCCCCCGTTTCCCGTGGTGAGACATTCCTGATGGGACGGGCCGGCCTCTATTCCTTAATCCTCTCCATCCCCTCCAGAAAGGCAAGGACGTTCCGCCCAAGGACCCGGTGGTTGTACCCGCCTTCAAGGACGCCGAAACAGCCGCCTCCATTGCGCCCCGCCGCCTCCCGCACCATGGTCCCGAGCTCGCGGTAGTCTTCCGTCGTAAGGAGGCCGCCCCAGTCCTCTTCGTGATTGTCGAATCCGGCCGAAACGCCGATGATGTCGGCGGGGTGGTCGGCGAGCTGGCGGCGGCAGTTCTTCAGGTATTCGCTGCGGTCCGCTGCCGCCGGGTTGTAGATCGTCACATATCCCCGCTGCCCGAGGATGTTCACGTTGCCGTCTCCGAAGTGGAGATCGAAATCGAGAATGAAGGCCTTTGCGATCCGGTTTTCCCGTTTCAGCTTTTCCAGGGCGACCGCCATGTTGTTGAAGTAGCAGAATCCCCAGGCGCTGCCGGCCGAGGCGTGGTGGCCGGGCGGGCGGATCAGGGCGAAGCAGGGTTCCGAAATGCCGGTCGTCGCCGCCTGGATGGCGCCGCCGGCCGCCAGAGCTGCGATGTCGTACACGCCCTCGCGGGCGACGCGGTCGCAGTGATCGGGCGTGTGGACGGCGGCGATGTCCTCGGCCGCGGCGGGGACGGCATCGACCAGCGTCACCTTGCCGCGGAGGACCCGGAGGACCGCCTCCATGCGCCCGTAGGCGGCGGCCGGATCGCTGCTGTAGGACTGGTGAAAATCCTCGGAAAAAATCACCTTCATGTTCGCACCTCTCCGAATCCCGTCTATTCCCTCGTTTCCGCCGGCGCCGCGAAACCGATCGTCCGAAGCAGCTGCAGCGTCGGCGGCGAAACGGGGACTGCGGTCAGGTCTTGTGGAGAAAACCAGCGGGCCTCCAGGGCATCGTCGCCTCCCCTCGGTTCCCCGGAAAGATACTCGGCCTCCAGATCGACGACTACGTAGTGAAAGCGTATCCTGCCCGCTTCGTCATGTCGGATCGAGTCAAAACTGAGGATCGGCCGCCCCGCGCGGATGACGACGCCGGTCTCCTCGAAGATCTCCCTCTCCGCGCCCTGCTGCAGCGTTTCGCCGAGTTTGAGGCTCCCGCCCGGGATCGCCCAGAGGTCCCTGTTCGGCTCGACGCCGCGCAGGACCAGGAGCACCCTCCCCTCGTGGATGACGATGGCGCCGACGCCGACCCTCGGGCTGTCCGGATACTCACGCCGAGACACGCCGCTTCCCCTTTCCGCCGTCATCCGGCCGGGCAAATCTCCACGGTCATGTCCACGGTCATCCAGGGCCGCCCCTGCGCGTCGAAGGAACGCTCGACGAACCGGACGCGCCCGCTGCGGCCCATCAGGACCGCCGTGGAAGAGCGCGTGCCGTACACGGGGCTCATGATGAAACGGGACGAGAGTAGTCTTTCCCATTCTGTGCCGACGCCGGTATCGGGCAGGCGGTCGTCGTCCGCCGGACGGCGGTCAGCCAGGACACGAAAAATGTCCTCCACGTCCGGATCTCCTGCGGACAGCGCAGCGGCAAAGGCCTGCTTGCCCTCCGCCACCTTCTGCCAGTCCGTATCGAGCAGGCGGTTGGACAGGCCGTAGAGGCCGGGCTTCAACTCCTCCCTCCGGCCTCGGTTCGAATAATAGTGGAGGGAATCCCCGTCCCCGACCAGGAGGCTGAACCCGTTGAAGCGGTCCGCGGAGGGGGCGAGGCGATCGAGGTAGGCGCCGGGCGGCTCGGCCCCCAGGAGGAACGCGCTCACCAGGCCGCCCCGCGAAGGCGCGCCGGTCTTGAGGGAGGCCGGATCGCGGTAATTGGTGACGGCCGCAAACCGTCCCCGCGTCGAGATTCCCAGCCACGTGCCTCCGCTGCGGAGGTCCCGTCCCGCCAGGACATGCGGGGCCTCCTGCCACGGTTCGGCCGCCGCGCTGGGCCGTTCGTGGAATTCGTCGCGGTTGGCCGCGACGATGAGGTCATACCGGGGGTGATGGCGCCACGCGAAGAGTATCAGGCACATCCGGCCGGCTCCTTCTTCAGGGTCTCCAGGATCCGGCTCATCGTCTCCCCCGCCTCGGCCCGGATCAGGACGTCGGCTTCGGCATCGCAGGAGGTTTCGTCGCGGTTGATGATCACGAGGCCCGCCCCCGATCTCTTTGCGTACAGGGGGATGTAGGCCGCCGGATAGACGACGAGCGAGGAGCCGATCACGATCAGGAGGTCGCAGTTCGCGGCATGGCGGCTCGCCATGTCCAGGGCCCCTTCCGGAAGGGCTTCGCCGAAGAAGACGATGTCGGGCTTGAGGATGCCTCCGCAGCGTTCGCAGGAGGGGACATCCGCGGCGGGGCTTCCGAGAACGGAAGCGAGTCCGAAGCCGGCGCCGCAGTCGAGGCACTTGAGGCGGTTCATGTTGCCGTGGAGCTCGAAGACGCGGGCGGGATCGTTGCCCGCCTTCTGGTGGAGGTTGTCGACGTTCTGCGTGATCACGCAGGCCAGCTTCCCCAAGCGCTCCAGTTCGGCGACGGCATGGTGGGCGGCGTTGGGGCTTGCGTTCGCGAAGAGTCCGCCCTCCAGGAGGATGCGCCACTGCTTCCGGCGCGTTTCGGGGCTGCTCAGAAATTTCTCGATCGTGAAATCCTCGGGATCGAACCGCGTCCAGATGCCCCCGGGGCTGCGGAAATCGGGAATCCCCGACTCCGTGCTCACCCCCGCGCCCGTGAAGACGACGACGCGCTCCGCCGCCCGGATCATCTCCGCGACCCTCGCGATCGCCGCCTCTCGTGCATCCTTCGCCATGCTCTTTCCCGCCGCAGCCGTCCCGTGTGCGAAATCGGGCCTGTCCTCTTGCCCTTCGGACGAATAGGAACGGTACAACATTCAGGCGGAAAACTCAAAATCAAAGATAACCTCAACGGGGCTGCCGACGCCCCGGCCAGAGCTTGTCGGCGAGGGATTCCATCCGCCGTCCAAGCCATTCGGCATCGCCGCTGCGAACGGTTTCGCAGAGGGCATCGAGGGATTTCCGGCAGGATTCGAGCAGCGACGGAACGGCGGGGTTTCCGCAGATGATCTCGGCGTAGAGCCGGGGGTTGTTTTTCAGGACCCGCGCTAGGATCTCCGTCTTCTCCCGGAAGACGGGTGTGCTGAACGCATCCAGATCCCCGAGGTCGAGGCCCGACGCCTCCAGCAGCAGGGCCATCTCGACCGTATGCAGGTGGTTCATGCCCTGGATCACGGCCATGGCCGCGTCGTGCCGCTCCGCCGTCGTCTCCACAACATTCGCGCCGGCCTCCGCGAAGAGCGCCCGGATACGGGGCAGCCACCGCTGCGAGCGCGCCGGACAGAGGACGACGTTCTGCCCCGCCGCCGACGTCTCGCGGGGACCGAAGAGGGGATGGCAGCCGACGACTTCACAGCGCGACGAGCGCAGCATGGCCGCCACAGGGCCGACCTTGAGGGACGTGAGGTCCATGAGGAGCGACGGCTCCGGCATCCGCGGCCCGACCCGCTCGATGAGGGGGACAGTGGCGGAGATGGGGACGGCGACGCAGACGACGTCGCAACTGGCCGCCATCGCCTCGGGAGATTTTCCGCTGCTCCGGCCGGACACCTCGACTTCGCAGCCCGCCCTGCGGGCGAAGTCGGCGAACCACTTTCCCATACCGCCCGTACCGCCGATGATCCCGATCCGGAAACCTTCCATGTCAATATGCCCTCACCGAAATTTCAGGGATAAGAAATGTCCTGCCGCAGGGGCGCTTTGGAGATTTTTCAGGGCGCCTGCCTTCAAAGAGTCGCGGCGCCCCTCGATGCCGTTGTCCGGCGTCGGCAAAAGCCCGGATGCAGCCTATGAACTTTTTCCGAAGCCGTCACCCCCGCACCGCCTTCTGTCGCAGGATGAAATCCGCCAGGACGATCTGCACCATCGCTTCGCAAACGGGCACGACCCTGGGGAGGACCGAAACGTCGTGCCGGCCCCCCACGGAGATTTCGACGGACCTTCCCGACGCGTCGATCGTCCGTTGCGGCAGGGAGACGGAGGGGAGCGGTTTGCAGGCGACGCGGATCCGGATCTCCTGGCCCGTCGTGATCCCCCCGAGAATTCCGCCGGCGTGGTTGGAGAGGAAGCCCTCCGGGGCCATCCCGTCGTTGGCCTGCGAGCCCGTCAGAGAGGCGGCCGCAAAGCCGTCCCCGATCTCGACTCCCTTCACGGCCCCGATGCCCATGAGCGCCCCGGCGAGCACCGCGTCCGCCTTCTCGAAGACAGGCTCCCCAAGCCCCGCCGGGCAACCCCTCACCGCGATCTCGACGATCCCGCCGAGGGAATCCCCGGTGCCCCTCGCCTCAGCGATCCTCTCCCGCATCCGCCGTGCCGCCTCGGGATCGGGACACAGCAGGAGGTCGGCGTCGATCCGCTCGCGGTCGACCCCGCCGCAACGGGCCTCGATGCCTCCCAGGGTCGCAGTCCAGGCGAGGACCTCGACGCCTTCCCTGCGGGTCACCGCGGCCGCAACGGCGCCCGCCGCCACCCGCGCCGCCGTCTCGCGGCCCGAGGCCCGCCCGCCGCCGCGGTGGTCACGGAGTCCGTACTTGCGGAAGTAGGTATAATCGCCGTGGCCGGGGCGGAAGACGTCCCGGTATTTTTCGTAGGCCGTGGGGTCGGCGTCGCGGTTGCGGATCAGGAGGGAAATCGGCGTCCCCGTCGTCCGGCCTTCGAAGACCCCGGAGAGGATCTCCACCTCGTCCGTTTCCCGCCGCGGCGACGTCCCTTCCGTCCCCGTACCCGGCCGGCGCCGGTCCAGCGCCCGCTGAATCTCGTCTCCGGCGAGGGGAATCGCGGGCGGACAACCGTCCACAACGGCGCCGATCGCCTGTCCGTGGGATTCTCCCCACGTGGTTACACGGAATACGCTTCCGAAGGTGTTCCCAGCCATGACGCCCTCCCCTTTCGCATTTCTGCAGAAATGCCCCCTCACCGCGGCCGGAGATCGATCTCCCGGCAGATCTCCTCGACGACATCGTCGACCGTGAGATCGGTGGTATCGATCCGGACGTCGGCCGCCTGCCGGTACAGCGGCTCCCGCTCCCTGAGGAGACTCCTCACCTCGTCCTCCGGCCCCAGCCCCGTCAGGCCGGGTCTTCTCTCGCGGCTTCCCGCATCGGCATCCATGCGCCGGACGACGGCCTCCGGCGAGGCGTCCAGCCAGACCACCAGGCCGCCGAGGCCCTTCAGAACCTCGCGGTTGCGGGGATCCAGGACGGCGCCGCCGCCCGTGGCGACCGCGCACGCTTCCTCCTCACCGAGGCGGCGAAGAACAGCGCTTTCGCGTCGGCGGAAACCGGCCCATCCCTCCACGCGGACGATTTCCGCGACCGCCCTGCCGGCCTCGGCCTCCACACGCTCGTCCGTATCGACAAAGGCCGCGCCGAGGCGCTCGGCGAGGCGCCGCCCCACGCGGGTTTTCCCGGTGCAGCGGTATCCGATCAGCACGATCCTCACAGCCGCTCGATCTCCTCCCAGAAAGTCGGGAAGGACTTGGTCACGCAGGCCGGATCGGAGATCTTCATCCCCGGAACGGCGAGTCCCGCCACGGCAAAGCTCATGGCGATGCGGTGGTCCCGATAGGTTTCGATCGTCGCGCCGTGCGGATTTCCGCCGTCGATCGTCAGTCCGTCTTCCTTCTCGACCACCCCGGCCCCTATCTTCCGCAGCTCGACGGCCAGGGCGGACAGGCGGTCGCTCTCCTTGAGGCGGAGGTGGGGCACGCGCGACACGATCGTCCGGCCGGGACGGAACGCGGCCAAGACGGCGAGCGTCGGCACCATGTCCGGCATGCCGCCCATGTCGAAGGAGCGCTCCGCCCCGTCGCGCGGAGCGCCTTCCACCTCGATCCAATCCTCCCCCGCGCGCACCCTGCACCCCAAGGACTCCAGAATGTCGAGAAAACGGATGTCCCCCTGCAGGCCGTTCCGGCGGACGTTGAGGACGCGCACGGATCCGCCGCACAGGGCCGCCGCCAGGAAGAAATACGATGCGCTCGAGGCGTCTCCTTCGATGCGGTAGCCCCGGCCCCGGTAGCGCTGCCCTGCCGGAACGCGGTAGCGGTTCGTTTCTTCCCGCAGGACGGACACTCCGAAATCCGCCATCACGCGGACCGTCATATCGATGTAGGGCTCGGAGACCGTGCTTCCCCTCAGCGCCACCACGACATCGCCGGCGGCGTAGGGGGCGGCCAGCAGCAGCGACGAGACGAACTGGCTGCTCCGGATGTCGGCAAGCTCCGCGACGCCGCCGCGCATCCCGGCGGCATGGACAACGACGGGCGGACATCCGTTCCGGTCCTCCATCGTCACGCCGAGTCGCCCCAAGGCGTCGGCGAGTCCCCCGACCGGCCGCTCGCACAATCTTGCGTCGCCCGTCAGGCGGTACTTTCCGCGGCCGAGGGAAACGACGGACAGGAGAAACCGCATCGCCGTGCCGTTGTTGCCCAGGAAGATCTCGCCTTCCGGAACGGCGGGGACGCCGCCGCAGCCCCGCACCCTGAGGCCGCTTCCCTCTTCGACGATCTCCGCACCCAGACGCCGCAGCGCAGCGGCGAGGAGACGCGTGTCCTCGGAAAACAGGGGATGCTCGATGCGGGACTCGCCGTCCGCCAGGGAGGCGACGATCAGCGCCCGCTGCGTGTGGCTCTTGGAGCCGGGAACGCGGACAACTCCCCGCAGCGGGCCGCGGGGCCGGACCTTCCTCTCCTCCATGGCCATATTGCCTTTCATGTCCCCCTCCGTCCCGCCGCCTCTTCTTCCTCCAACTGCCTCAATACAACCTCCCGCATGAGGGAAAGGGGCGGTTCGGCCCCTGTCCAGAGGCGGATCTGCTCCGCCCCCTGCCGGACGAACATCTCGGCGCCCCCCAGCGTATGCCGTCCCGCGGCCTCCGCCTCGCGGAGAAGGCGCGTGCGAAGCGGACGGTAGATGACGTCGACGACCCAGCCCGCCGAGCACTCCGCGGCCCGGAGGGCGCCCAGCGGGGTTTCGTCCGCCCGGGCACCCATGCCCACCGGCGTCGTGTTGACGATGACGTCGGCGCGGACCGCCGCAAGCTCCGCGAGGACGCATCCCCGGCAGTTCCACCGGGCGGCCAGTTCGCGGACCTTCGCCGACGTCCTGCCCAGCACGACCGCCTTTCCGCCGCCGCGGCGGACGGCGTGGAGGGCCGCCCGCGCCGTTCCGCCCGTGCCCAGTACCGCGAAGGTCCTGCCGGCGATGTCGAGGACCGCGGCGAGGGAGAGGAAAAGCGCCCTGGCGTCGGTATTGAACCCGATGAGACGGCCTCCCCGTTTCACGATCGTGTTGACGGCGCCGATTTCCTCCGCCTCCGCATCCAGGCCGTCGAGCAGGTCCATGACCTTCTCCTTGAAGGGGATCGTCACGCTGGCGCCGTCCAGGCCGCCGTCCCGCAGGGACCGCACGGCCTTCCCGAGATCCTCGACGAGGACCGCTTCGTAAGAGCCGGCGATTCCCATCGCCCGCAGGGCCGCATTGTGCATGAGCGGCGAGAGCGTCTGGGCGACGGGATTTCCGAACAGCGCAAAGCGCATCATTCCTTCTCCCCCTTTCCGCAGTCAAGGATCTTCAGGACTTGCCGCATGTCCTGCACGGTGAGCTGGCCGGGGGCGGAACCTTCTCCCTCACGCAGACAGGCGAACCCGAATTCCGCGCCGAGAAGGGGCGCCGTCAGACGGCTGATCCTCCCGGCCCCCCCCATGCAGAAGGCGACGATCGGCTGGCATTCCCGGCGCGCATGGACGACCAGTTCCAGGATGCGGAGATTGTCCCCGGGGCGGACGGCGGTCGTGACGACCTTGACAATCGTTGCGCCGGCGCCCGCGCAGTCGTTGTAGATCCCCTTGAGGCGGAGGAGCGACGGCGTCCGCCGGAAGTCGTGATGCGAGACGATCAGCGCGGTCCGAAAGCCGCTCCGCGCGATCTCCGCCCGCAGGGACTCCCGCAGGCCCGCTTCCGTCGACAGCTCGATATCCACGTATTCCGCGCCCCTTTTCACGGCCTCGATCAGGAGATCGACGCGGCGGCGCTCCGCCTCTTCGGGCCGTTCGCCGGCGGCCGGCCGGCGCATCCCCCCCTCCTCCCGGCGGCGATTCGTGACGATGACGGCCGGCGCCGGGGTAAGCGATCTCGCCTCTTCCAGAAGCGCCGCGAGCGGAACGTCTCCGATCGCGTCCATGCGCAGCTCCAGCATCTCCGCCGCGACGGCGGCTTCTTCCATCTCCCGGAGCGCCCCCTGGCGGGACGGCGCCGATATCGGCACGCAGAGTTTCATGTCTCCAAACGCCTCCCCTGCGGATAGGAACCGGCGACCTTGAGAAAGGTCGTGCAGCCCTTCAGTTCTTCGAGGCAGCGCCGCACCTTCCTGTCTCCGCAGTGCCCCTCGACGTCGGCGAAGAACCGGTATTCCCAGAGCCTCCCCCGGACGGGCCGCGATTCGATTTTCATCAGATTGACCCCCCGCCGCGCAAAAGGCCGCAGGGAGCGGTAGAGCGAGCCGGGGACATCGGACACGCTGAACAGGATCGATGTCTTGTCGCGCCCCGTCGGGGCGTTCCGTCCCTGCCCGATCACGAGGAAACGGGTCTCGTTGGAGGGCGCGTCTTCGATCCCTTCCGCCAGGGTCTTCAGGCCGTAGATCTCGGCCGCGAGGCGGCTTCCCACGGCGGCGCTCGTCGCGTCTTCCGAAGCGCGCATCGCGGCGGCGGATGTGCTGTCCGCCTCGATCAGCCTGGCGCGGGGCATGTGGGCGCTGAGCCAGCTGCGGCATTGGGAAAACGCCTGGGGATGGGAGTAGACGGTCTTGATGGCGTTCCGGTTCTTCCGCATCGCCAGCAGGCAATGGCTGATCCTCAGGAAGAGTTCCGCCCGGATGGAGAGCGTCGTGCCGAGAAGACGGTCGAGGGTGACCCCCACGGTCCCCTCCAGGGAGTTTTCGACCGGCACGACCCCCCAGTCCGCCTTGCCCTTTTCCACCTCATCGAAGACATGGACGATGGACGGCAGGGAGGCGAAGTCGGCCTCGCCGCCGAAGTGGGATCGCGCCGCCAGGTGCGTGAAGGATGCCTCCGGGCCGAAACAGGCGACGCGGACCGGCCCCTGCAGCGACCTGGATACGGACAGCACCTCCCGGAAGATTGCGGCAAGCTGGCCGTCCGACAGGGGACCGCGGCTCGCCTGCTGCAGCCGGTCGAGCACCATGCGCTCCTGGACAGGGTCATAGACGGCGAGTTTCGATTTCGTTTTCACCCGGCCGATGCGGATCGACAGGTCCGCCCGCTCGTTGAGGACCTCGACCAGCGACCGGTCGCAGTCGGCGAGCTTCTTCCTCAGAGCGCTCAATGCCTCATCCCTCATCGCTTCATCTCCTCGATCGTCTCGATCAGGACATCCTCGGCAATGCCGCCGTTGACGAAGGGCAGTCCGATTCTCCGGAGCATCACGAAACGGACGCTTCGCCCCTCCTTCTTCTTGTCTGCCGACAACCGCCCGACGAGGGCCTCCGCGCGCATCGCCGCCGGGATCTTCGCGGGCAGGCCCGCCCGGTCCATCAGCGCTTCGGTCCGCCTGCGGTCGGCCGCCGGGAAGCCGTGCAGCCGCTCCGACAGCCGGATCGCCGCGGCGATTCCCATGCCCACGGCCTCCCCGTGCGCGATGGCAAAACCCGACTCCGCCTCGATGGCATGTCCAACCGTGTGTCCGAGGTTGAGGATGCGGCGGATCCCCTGGTCGTGCTCGTCCATTTCCACGATCCCCTTCTTGATCCGGATGGAGCGCTCCACGATGTTGCCCAGCACGGCCTGGTCGCCGCGGCGAAGGCCGTCGGCGGAGGCCTCCAGCTCCGAAAAGAATTCCGCATCCAGGAGGGCGTACTTCACGATCTCCCCCAGGCCGTTGCGGAAGTCACCCGCCGGCAGCGTTTCCAGAAACTTGAGATCGGCGAAGACCGCCTTCGGCTGGTAGAAGGTCCCGAGCAGATTCTTCCCCGCCGGCAGATCGACGGCGGTCTTGCCTCCGAGGCAGCTGTCCACCTGGGCCAGGAGCGTCGTCGGAATGTTCAGGAACGGCACCGACCGCATGTAGATGGAGGCGATGAACCCGGCAAGGTCGCCGACAACGCCGCCGCCCAGGGCGATCAACGGGGTGTTCCGGTCCGCGCCCAGTTCCAGGAGCCGCTCGGCCACGGTGAGGACCGTCTCCATGTTCTTGGCGCCCTCGCCGGCGGGCATGGCGATCCAGTCCGCCTTGAGCCCGGCCCGCTCCCACCGTTCCCGGACCGCCTGTCCGTGCAGTTCCTCCACGCGGGTGTCCGTAATGACGACGTATCGGCCGGCGGGAAACTTGCGCGCCATCAGGACGGCCGCCTGATCCAGGATGTCGGAACCGATGTGCACTTCGTAGGAGAGGGACGGCGCCCGGTGCAGATGGACCTTGATCTTCTTCATGACGCGACCATCCCCCGCCCGCGGACGGCGGCGGCGATCAGCCGCACCTCCTCCATGAGCTCATAGAACCGCTCCGGTTTGAGCGACTGGCCTCCGTCGGAGAACGCCTTTTCCGGCTCCGGATGGACCTCCACGATGATCCCGTCCGCCCCCACGGCGGCGGCCGCGCGGCTCAGGGGGATCACGTACTTCCAGTGGCCGGCGGCGTGGCTGGGATCCACGATCACGGGCAGGTGGGTCAGTTCCTTGAGAACGGGGACGGCGCTGATGTCGAGTGTGTTGCGCGTCGCCGTCTCGAAGGTCCGGATGCCCCTCTCGCAGAGGATCACCTGGGAATTGCCGGAGGACAGCACATACTCGGCCGACATCAGGAGTTCCTCGATCGTCGTCATCATGCCCCGCTTCAGAAGGACCGGCTTCTTCGCCTGGCCGACCCGTTTCAGGAGCGCGAAATTCTGGACGTTGCGCGCGCCCACCTGGAGGATGTCCGCGTAGGATTCGACCAGCTCGACGTCGGCCGGGTTGACGACCTCCGTCACGACGGGCATGCCCGTCGCTTCCCGCGCGAGGCTCAGGAGCTTCAGCCCCTCCTCTTCCATTCCCTGGAAACTGTACGGGGAGGTCCGCGGCTTGAAGGCGCCGCCGCGCAGGACCTGCGCGCCGCCCTTCTTCACGATGAAGGCGCTCTCCATCATCTGCGCCTCGCTCTCCACGGAGCAGGGACCGGCCATGACGACGAAACCGCCCCCTCCCACCTCCAGGTCCCCGACGCGGACCGCGGTGCGCCCCTCCTTGGCCTCCCGGCTCGCGAGCTTGTAGGGCTTGAGGATGGGCACCGTCTTTTCGACCCCGGGCAGCATCTCGGCGGCCTTGAGATTCGACTTCCCGCGCTCGTCTCCCACGGCGCCGATCACCGTTCGTTCGACGCCCGTCGAGGGATGCGCCTGATAGCCGACCGACTCGATCCATCCGATGACGGAGTCGATCTCCTTCTGCGTTGCGTTCTTCTTCATGATGATGATCATTTTTTCCTCCCCGTTCCTCCAGGCGCATTCGGAAAAAGAAAAGGGCCGCGGGATTTCACGCCCGCGGCCCTGAAACCAAACAAAAAGCCGTGGGCGACGCTCTGTCCGCCCACGGCTGAAGCTCGTTATGTCTGCTGGCTCAACGGCTTCCGGTCAATGGGCAGACCCCCGCGTAATAATAAAACCAGAAACCGAATTCGTTGAACATCTGCTGCGGATTGCTGCTGCCCACCGGGAACACCTTTTCTCTTTTCGTTCGGCCACAACAGCACACTATCTCGAACGTTGTCAAGAAAAAATTTTTTCGGAGTGAAACAACGGGGTTTTTCTTGACAGGGTTCCGGCCGCTCCGGTATAGAGAAAATACTTCCACCCTTGTGGATCGGAAACCCATGATATCGTTCGGCGATCTGCCTCACAATCTGAGCATCCGCAACCTCCTTGATATCGCGATCATCGCCCTGATGATCTACACGCTTCTGGTCTGGTTCAAGGAGCGCGCCTCACGGTTCGTCCTGATGGGGATCAGTCTGCTGGGACTGCTCTACGTCGCGGCGCGGTTTTTCCAGCTCTATCTGACGACCGTTGTTCTGCAGGGTTTCTTCACGATCCTGCTGTTCGTGCTGGTGGTCATCTTCCAGGAAGACCTGCGCAGGCTCTTCGAGCGGATCGCCATCTGGGGACGGATCGGCAAGAAAGGATCGGAGCAGGCGTCCCACCACGACATCGTGGAGATCATCGCCCACACCGTTTCCAATCTCGCCCGGACGCGGATCGGCGCTCTGATCGTGCTTCAGGGGGAAGAACCCCTCGATCGTCACATCCAGGGCGGAACCCTGTTGGAGGGTATCGTCAGCCAGCCTCTCCTGGAGAGCATCTTCGACCCACACTCCATCGGCCACGACGGCGCCGTGATCATCGACGACCGCCGCGTCGTCCGCTTCGGCTGCCACCTGCCGCTGTCCGACAAGGCGAGCCAGCTTTACGGCGTGGGGCTCCGGCATACGGCGGCCCTGGGGCTGACCGAGCGCTCCGATGCCCTCTGCATCGTCGTCTCCGAAGAGACCGGCGCCATCTCGATCGCCAAGGGCGAGAAGCTCGAGCGGATGATGAATCCCTCGGACTTCTGGGTGGCGATCGAGTCCTTCTACCTGAAGAAGAGGCCGCTGAAAGGCCAGTCACGACCGCTGAGCTGGATCAGGGAGAATACGAAGGAGAAGGTCATCGCCCTGCTGCTGGCCTGCGTCCTCTGGGTCGTCTTCGGATACCAGCGGGAATCCATCCGCAGGGAATTCATCGTGCCCGTCGAATATACCAAGGCCTCTCCGCAATGGGTGATCGAGGAACCGCGGATCACGGAGGCGAAGATCATGCTGATGGGGCCGCCCCAGGCCTTCCAGCTGCTCGACGAGAGCTCGCTCAAGGTGTCGCTGGATTTGTCTTCCCTGAAAGAGGGACGCCAGGATTTCGTCCTGGCCAAGGACATGGTGAAGGCCCCCTCGACGCTCACCGTCGTCAGCATCAAACCCGTCCGGGCGTCGATCGTGGCCTACCGGCTTATGAACGTTTCCTCCCCCGTGGAGATCGTCACCGCCGGCGAGCCGCCGCCGGGTCTGGTGGTCGAGGAGATCAGCGCCTCGCCCGCAGCCGTGGAATATCTGATGCCCTCCCGATACGCCCACGGCGTCCTGACGGTTCGCACGGAACCGATCAATCTGTCCGCGCTGACCTCCACGCAGACGCTCTACCCCAAGTTGATTTTCCCGCCCGAAGCGCAGTTCCGGCAGAACAGGGAACCCTTTGTCAAGGTGCTGGTCAGTTTGAAGAAGAAGGGCCGGCGGCGGGACTGACCGCCGTCAGCGGTAATCCTCCTTGCGGATGCCGTGCCGGGTCAGGAGTTTGTGGATCTGGCGCGGCGTGACTCCCGCAGCCCTGGCCGTGGCGTTGATGCGCCCGCGGTGCTGCGAAAGCAGTTCCTTCAGATGAAGCGCCTCCGCCTCGCGGGCCGCGCGGTTCCGTACTTCGGCCAGCGTCGGCATGCCGGCGCCGTTCCGTGCCGCCGCAGCTGCCGGCGCCGCGGGAGCGCCGATCAATTCGGCGGGGAAGCTTCCGGGGGTGAGCACGGACGTCTTCTCGAGGATGTACGCCCGTTCGATCAGGTTCTGCAGTTCACGGATATTCCCCGGCCAGGCATAGCGCCGAAACGCCTCCATCACCTGCGGATGGACGTAGTGGATCCCCTTCCGGCCGAAGCGGTTGACGTCCTTGAGAAAGACATCCACGAGCAGCGGGATGTCTTCCCTGCGCTCCCGCAGCGGGGGGAGTTCGATGGGGAACACGTTGAGGCGGAAATACAGGTCGCTTCGGAAGAGCCCCGTTTCGACCATCGTCTTCAGGTTCATGTTGGAGGCGGCGAGGATCCGCACATCCGATTCGATCTCCTCCTGCCCTCCGACGCGCTGAAAGGTCTTCTCCTGAAGAACCTGCAGCAGCTTGATCTGGGATGCCGGCGCCATGGTCCCGACTTCGTCGAGGAAGATCGTCCCGCCGCGGGCCAGCTCGAACTTGCCCAGCTTGCGCGTCACCGCCCCCGTGAAGGCCCCCCGCTCATGCCCGAACAGCTCGCTTTCCAGCAGCGTCTCCGGTACGGCGCCGCAGTGTACGCTGATGAACGGAAGTTCGGCGCGGTTGCTGTGGCGGTGGACGAGACGCGCCAGCATGCTCTTTCCCGTTCCCGTTTCACCGACGAGCAGGACCGTGCTGCGGGTGGGCGCGACCGTGCGGACCTGGCTGTAGACATGGCGCATGAGCGGATTGGCCGTCTGGATCATCTGCAGGATGTCGGACCGCCAGAAACGCCCGCGCAGATAATCCAGTTCCTCCTGGGCCAGGAGTGACTCACGGATGCTGTCCGTTACGTATTTCACCTCGTCGCGGTTCAAGGGATAGGTGAGGTAGTTGGCCGCCCCCGCTTTGACGGCCGACACCGCCTGGCGGATCCTGTCCGTCGGGGCCATGACAACGACCTCCGCCGACGGCTGCAGTTGCCAGATCCGTTGCAGGGCTCCGTTGAAAAGGGACTCCGGCCCCGCTTCCGGTGCGGCCCCGCCGTCCGGACCGGTCTCTTCCGCGGCACCGGCTTGCGCGAGATCGGGGAGCTGATCCAGGTCCACGAAGAGATAGTCGAAGCGGTCCTTCCGGCAGGCATCGACGCAGGCTTCCGCGTTCGGTGCGGAACGGACTTTCCCTTCTCCGCGGAACGACGTGCGGATCGTCTCGCATGTCTTGGGATCGTCGGTGACGACGAGGATGTGCTTCATGGCCGCGCTGTCAGTCCGTCAAAAAATCTCGATCTCTCCATGATCCGCGAAATCGCAGCGGCTCCAGATCGTCCCCCCGGCGCAAACGGGAGTCCGGTTGGTCCGCTTCCTGGGTTCCCGCTTCCGCGAGAATGACTCAATATTCACCGCTGTCACCCACGCGTTTTACTCTGTCACCTCCGCCCCCGCCTTCGCGCGGGCAGGCTGCAGCGGTGGTCCAGCACTTTGCACGGAAGAAAATCCAAAGACCCTGAATTCCCGCTTCCGCGAGGGAATGACATGGACGCTCTGATTCCCTCCTGCGCGGGAATGACGTTTCCGGACATGCCTCCGGGCATCATATGCCGTCAGAATTTCAGGTTGTACTTCTTCAGCTTGTACCGCAGCATCCTCTCCGAGATGCCGAGGATCTCGGCGGCGCGCGTCTGGTGGTCCCCCGATCTGGCCATGGCATCGGCGATGAGTTTCCGCTCCAGATCCTCGACGGAACCCCGCAGCAGCCCGTCCCCCCTGTCCCGTTCCTCGGCCGAGGGGGTCTCGCCCGCCCCGAAGGGCAGGTCCTCGACGCCGATCACGGTCCCGCGGCAGATCACGACGGCGCGCTCGATGATGTTCTCCAGTTCCCGGACGTTTCCCGGGTAGTCGTACTTCATGAGCAGGTCCCTGGCCTCGCTGCTGACCCCCTTGAGGTCCTTGCCGTTGTCGGCGGCGAACCGCGCCAGGAAGTGCTCGACCAGCGGAGGGATGTCCTCCTTGCGCTCCCGAAGGGGAGGAATGTCCAGGCGGACGACGTTCAGACGGTAAAAAAGATCTTCCCGGAAGTGTCCTTCGCGCACCCTCGCCTCCAGGTCGCGATTGGTGGCGCTGATGATCCGGACGTCGGTGCGGATCGTCGCATTCCCTCCGAGTCGCTGGAACTCCCGTTCCTGAAGGAAGCGAAGCAGTTTCACCTGCACGGCCGGCGCGATTTCCCCCACCTCGTCGAGGAACAGCGTCCCTCCGTCCGCCTCCTCGAAGCGGCCGATCCGGCGTGCCACGGCGCCGGTGAAGGCCCCCTTCTCGTGCCCGAAGAGTTCGCTTTCCAGAAGCCCTTCCGGAACGGCGCCGCAGTTCACGGCGATGATGGGCCTGGCGGAGCGGGGACTGAGGTGATGGATCAGGCGGGCGACCAGTTCCTTGCCGGTTCCGCTCTCCCCCTGCAGCAGGACCGTCGTCCGGCTGGCCGCGATGCGGCCCGCCATATTGAGGATCGCTTCCATTTTCGGGCTGCGGTAGACGATGCGGTCCGTCGTGATCCCCTTTTCGCCGAGCTGTTCGCGGAGCAGTTCGTTTTCCCGGAGGAGGATCCTCCGCTCGGCCACCCGGTCGACGAGCAGCAGCAGTTCCTCGAACTCGATGGGCTTGGTGATATAGTCGAGGGCGCCCGCCTTCATCGCATCCACGGCCGTTTCGATGGTTCCGTACGCCGTAATGATGACGACATCGATCTCGGGGTTGATGCGCTTCACTTCGCGCAGGACCGCCATGCCGTCCATGCCGGGCATCTTGTAGTCCAGCAGCAGCAGGTCGAAGTGACCGGCCTTCACCTTCTCCAGGGCCCGCTCCCCGTTTTCCGCCTCCGTCACGGCATGGCCTTCCCTGATCAGGAAGTCACGCAGCATCTCCCGCTGGGATTTTCCGTCTTCGACGACCAGAATCTGCAGTTCTTTCATGCGCCGTTTCCTGTCGGACGTCTGTCCGGTCCCGCCCCCGCCGCCTTCTCCGCCCCCCGCTCGGCGGGCAGGAAGATCTCGAAAGTGGTCCCTTCCCCGGCCTTGCTGATGACCCGGATCTCGCCGCCGTGGCCGCGGACGATCTCGTGCGCCAGGGAGAGCCCCAGGCCGAGCCCCTTTTCCTTGGTCGTATATTCGGGGCTGAAGATGCGGTCCAATTCCTCCGCCGTCATGCCGCAGCCCGTATCGGATACGGCGATGCGCACGGTCTTGGCGCGTTTCGCCTCGACGGCGATGTCGATCGTTCCTTTTCCGGTGATGGACTCCATGGCGTTTTTCACGATGTTCAGGAGGGCCTGCTGAAGCTTGTCCGCGTCCATGGGTATGACGTGCGCTTCCTTCCAGGAGGTCCGGAAGACGATCCCCTTGACGGTCGCCTCCTCCTGCAGGAGGTTCACGATCTTCTGGAGCACCTCCGTAACCGGGTAGTCACGGAATTCCAGGCGGCGGCTCTTCGAAAAGGTGAGAAACTCTTCGATGATCCCGTTCAAACGCCGGATCTCGTCACGGATGACCCCGGTCAGCCTCTGAAAGTCCGCAACCTTGTCCTGCTCGGTCGGCGAGAATTCCCTCTTGAGGCGCTGGCTTGCCATGCTGATGGCGTTGAGGGGGTTGCGGATCTCATGGGCGACACCGGCGGCGAGCTGGCCCAGGGCCGACAGGCGCTCGGCCTTTTCGAGCTGCCGCTCCATCCGCACGATGCCGGCCAGGTGCCGGTTCTGGTCGTAGTACAGGAGCATCATGGATAGGAGCGTAATCAGGACGACGATCCCCATGAAAAGGTAGGTATTGCGGCGGTTTTCTTCAAGGATCGCTTCCGTGCTGTTCAGTTCGAGGCCCACCCGCGCGATCCCGTAGATCTGCTCGTTCAGGAAGAAGGGGGCCGCGATCTCGAGGATTCGATTGCCTCCTTCGGCGAGTTTGCGGCTCTCCACCTTCCGGACGCCCGCCAGGATCTCGCGGGCATGCAGGTTTCCGGTTTGTACCTGAGCCGGGACCTTGCCGGCGCTGCCCAGGACCTTCTCCATGCGGTCCGTGATCGTGACATACTGCAGCCCCTGTCCGCCCCCCAGGTCCGCGATGACCTTCTCGACGGAGACCTTGGTTCCCCAATAACGCAGCCCGTCGCGATCCATGGCGATGATGACGGTCCCGCTCCCGTCGGTGCGCCGGAGGGCGATGAAGCCGATCTTCTTCATCCGGCCGAGATGGGCGACCGCATCGAGGGTGATTTCCCCGCCGCGGGGCGGTGTGAAATCCGTCCCGAGGAACAGATCGGGCGGCAGCCTCCGGCTGTAATAGACGGCCTTTCCTTTATCGTTGAGAACCGCCACGAGCCACAGCCCCTTTTCCGCGGCGTAGGTCTTCAGGTAGGCGCTGTTCAGTCCCCTGGCCTTCCATCGCGTGTCGATTTCCTGGGCCAGATCGACCATCGCCTTGGTGAGCGACTTCTGGGCGGCCGAGACCTCCTCCTTGAGCGGCACGAAGGACTCGCTTCCGCTGGCCTGGCGCGCCTGGGCCAGGTAGTTGAGATTTTCCTGCACCAGTTTCTGGATGACCTCGATGATCTCCAGCCCGCGGTTCTCCATGAAGCTGACGAGCGTCCGGTCGATGCGGTTCAGGTCCTGGATGCCCATGGTGAGGATGATGCCGATGAAGACGGCGCAGACGGCGCCGACGGCAAGAGGCTGGAGGAACGGACGGTTGCGCTGCAGGTGCCGCTGTTCCCAGACGATTTTCTTGTCGGATTGCATGCTTGCCAAACCTCCGCCGATCCCGGCGGTTATCTTATGGAAAACCCGTGAAAAGTCAACGAATGATTGGGAAAGGGCATCGACATTTTTGTCGAAAGCGCCCCCAAGGACGACACGATGCGTAAGTGGTTGTATTGAAATGAATTCCTCAAGATATGCTCCGGGTATTCGACAAATGTTGCCTCCCGGGCTCCGTCATCGCGAGGCGCTTTTCCGCCGCTGAAAAACTCCAATATGCCCGTCTTCCCGCGCAGTTAATGCTTTCCATGCCGGTTTTGGCACGCTATCTGCATTCCATATGCTCAGCAAGAGAAAATCGGTGAATCAAACGGGCATGCTTCGCCGACAGGAAAATCCAGAATCCTCTTGAATACAGGGGGGAGGTCATGAACCTCCCCCCTTCTTTTTGTCTTCCGGTCTCCCCGCCCCGCGCAGCTTCCGCCAGTACTCCATGCGCTCCCCGATCAGTTTCTCGTAGCCCCGGCCGGTGGGGTGGTAGAAGGTCTCGCCCCGGAGCTTTTCGGGCAGGTACTCCTGGGGCGTGTAGGCCTCGTCGTAGTCGTGGGCATAGCGATACCCTTTGCTGTAGCCGAGCTCCTTCATGAGCTTTGTCGGCGCGTTGCGGATGTGCAGCGGGACCGGAAGCGTCCCCGTCCGCCGGATCGTTTCCTTCACCCGTCCATAGCCGGCGTACAGGGCGTTGCTCTTGGGGGCCGTCGCGAGGTACACGGCCGCCTGCGCAAGCGCAAGTTCCCCTTCGGGCAGTCCGATGAAGGAGAAGGCCTGCATGGCCGCCACGGCGACGGTCAGGGCCTGAGGATCGGCGTTGCCCACGTCTTCGGAGGCGAAGCGCACCATGCGCCGCGCAATGTACAGCGGGTCCTCGCCAGCCTCCAGCATCCTCGCCAGCCAGTAGAGGGAACCGTCGGGATCGCTGCCCCGGAGGCTCTTGTGGAGGGCCGAAATCAGGTTGTAGTGCTCTTCCCCGGTCTTGTCGTACTGCAGGAGCTTCCGCTGCAGCGCCTCCTCGACCAGGGCCTTCGTGACGGCCCTGCCCTGCTCCTCCCGCCCTGCGGCGAGGGACGCCGCGGCGTCGAGGCTGTTGAGGGCCATGCGAGCGTCCCCGTCCGCCGACCAGACGATATGGGTGACGGCCTCGGGCTCGAAGACGAGCCCCAGCGGGCCCAGTCCCCTTTCCCGGTCGGCGATCGCGCGTTCGACGATCGTGCGGAGTTCTCCTTCGGTGAAGGGCTTCAGGATCAGGACGCGGGTCCGGGAGAGCAGCGGCGAAATGACCTCGAAGGATGGATTCTCGGTCGTCGCGCCGATCAGGGTGATGAGGCCGCTTTCCACGTGGGGGAGAAAGGCGTCCTGCTGGGACTTGTTGAAGCGATGGATCTCGTCGACGAAGAGGATGGTCCTTCGCTGGCGGTACCGCAGCTGCTCGCGGGCTTCGTCGATGACGGTGCGGATCTCCTTCACGCCCGAGAGCACGGCCGAAAAGCTCGTGTAGTGAACCGGCGCTTTGATCTCCGCCGCCACGAGCCTCGCCAGGGTCGTCTTCCCGGAGCCGGGAGGCCCCCAGAAGATCATCGAGAAGAGGCGGCCCTCGGCCAGTGCGGCACGCAGCAGACTGCCCGGACCCACCAGATGCGTCTGGCCCACGTACTCGTCCAGGGACCGCGGCCTCATCCGGTCCGCAAGGGGAACGTTCGTCCTGTCTTCCTGCTCGAAAAGCTCCATGCTCCGTGCCCTTCGGGAACAGCCGTTGCCGCGGGAAACCGCCGGGACGCCTGCCTCTCCGGCTATCCTTCTCCGGCGGGCCCCTCCTCTCTTCTCTTTTTCGCCCGCTCCACGATTTCCAGGAGGCTCGCAACCTTGTCCCCGGGTTTCTGCAGCAAGAAGCGTTCCCAATCCTCCTTCCGCATCCCGGCCCGGAGGTGCTCCCCGACGGGGAAGCGGCTGTTCCAGCAGGTCAGAATCCGCGCGCAGGGAAGCCTTCCCGCCTCCCTCCGGCAGTAGGCGAAGGTCAACTCGTGCCCCAGGCGCGGGCAGCGGATCAAAAGCTCGTCGTACGGCATCGCCGGTCTCCTTCCGGACCGGCTGACGATACCACAGCCCGTTGCGAAAGTCACAGTTCAAGAGAGGATGGGAAAGGTTACAGGATGGAGAAGACGGACTCCCGCCTGCACCTGCGAGGCAATGTCTTCAGTGATCCGGAAAGAAAAGGAGAAGCTTGGAATGACTCCCGGCTCGACACGACACCCCTGCGATCCTCCTCAGGAGTCGGTGCGATCAACCGGCGATTTACAATTTACTCAATACGCTGAGTGATTTTACTCAATGTATTACCAGTGTCAGGCGCGGCTTGGTGCTGAAGTTCGTCGCAGGATCGAACTGCCTCACAATATAAATGTTGCCGGGAGTAGACCGATGGCACATAAACGAACGGGGCCGCCGGAGTAGGTTCGCCGGCAGCCCCGTTTTGCTTATCGATCCTGCTGAGAGTCTACGGCTTCGGGAATCCCTCGATGGCCTTCAGCGCCCGCTGGATCTCTCCGTTGGGGAGCTCGTAGGGCTGGAGCTTCCCGTCGAAGTAGGCCTCGTAGGAGGCCAGATCCACCAGGCCGTGGCCGCTCCAGTTGAAGAGGATGACCTTTTCCTTCCCCTCCTCCTTGGCGCGCATCGCCTCATCGACAACGGCGGCGATGGCGTGGTCGGTCTCGGGAGCGGGGATGAAGCCCTCGGTGCGGGCCCAGTTCACGCCCGCCTCGAAGGTCTGGAGCTGGTGGTAGGCGCGCGCCTCGACGATCCCTTCGCGGACGAGGTGGCTGACGATCGGCGCCATCCCGTGGTAGCGCAGGCCGCCCGCATGGATCGGCGCCGGCACGAAGTCGTGGCCGAGCGTGTACATGGGCAGGAGGGGCGTCTTCTTGGCGAGGTCGCCGAAATCGTAGGCAAAGGGTCCCTTGGTCATCGTCGGACATGAGGTCGGTTCCGCGCCGACGATGGAGACCTTTTTCCCGTGGATCTTGTCCCGCACGAAGGGCAGCGCGATCCCGGCGAAGTTGCTGCCGCCGCCGGCGCAGCCGATGACCACGTCCGGATATTCGCCGATCTTCTCCATCTGCTTCTGGGCCTCGAGGCCGATGATCGTCTGGTGCAGCAGGACGTGGTTGAGCACGCTGCCGAGCGAATACCGGGACCCTTCATGAGTGACGGCATCCTCGACGGCCTCGCTGATCGCGATTCCGAGACTGCCGGGCGAATCCGGATGCTCCGCGAGGACCTGGCGGCCCGCCTCGGTGATCGTGCTCGGGCTGGGGATGCATTCGGCGCCCCAGGTCCGCATCATCATGCGGCGATAGGGCTTCTGCTCGTAGCTGACGCGGACCATGAAGACGCGGCACTCCAGGCCGAACATCCTGCAGGCCATGGAAAGGGCGCTTCCCCACTGGCCGGCGCCCGTCTCGGTGGCCAGCCGCTTGATGCCGAACACCTTGTTGTAATAGGCCTGCGGGATCGCCGTGTTGGGCTTGTGGGACCCTGCGGGGCTCACCCCCTCGTTCTTGTAATAGATCCGGACCGGCGCATTGAGGAGCTTCTCGAAGCTCCGCGCGCGGCACAGCGGCGACGGACGCCAGAGGAGGTATTTCTGCAGCACCTCTTCGGGGATGGCGATCCACCGCTCCCGGCTGACTTCCTGCTCGATGAGATTCATGGGAAAGACCGGGGCCAGATCCTCCGCCGCGACGGGCTTGCCCGTTCCCGGGTGTAGCGGCGGGCTCATGGGCCTGGGCAGGTCCGCCTGCACGTTGTACCACTGTCTGGGGATTTCCTGATCGTCCAAAAATACCTTGACCTGTTCCATGTCGCCTCTCCTTTTCGAATGGTTGCCCGCGGCGGGAAAACAAAAAGGCCATGGAATTTCCCATGGCCCGACCGTCTTTCCTCATGCACCATGGGAGGCCCCCTCCCCGCCCACGGTTCGCACGTACTCCGCTATTGTGGGCAGACTATGGCCTGCCACCACCAGAGTCTCTTTTCTCCCGAGATGCCCATAAGGTCCTCTGCACACCTTTGCCGGGATGCTGCGTAACACGGCGGCGCGGGGGCTGTCAAGAAGAACGCCGCAGGCCGCCGACGCCGGCGTCCCGCTACGGATTCATGCCGTCGATGTTGGACAGGATCCCCTTGTGGCGCCGGTACCACAGGTTCGGTATCAGGCGGTAAAGAAGCCTCGATACGGGGCCGATGAATTCCCTCGACCTCTTGTCGAACTGGCAGGCCTGGATGAGACGCTCCCGGATGTCCTTGCGCGTCATGCTCTCGTTGAAGATCTTGTAGGCGCAGTGGAACAGCGGGCTGTACATGTTCTTCTTCTCCAGGTACTTGTACACGTTGCGGATGGTGTTGGGACCCTCCGGCGTCCCGTCGATCTGCCCCAGGACCTTGATGTTCGTCTCAATGGGATTGCCCGTGTGCTCTTCGTAGAAGAGCTTCCCGTAGCGGTAGTTCTTGCTCGCGAGGGAAGAGACCGTAACGAACAGGTCTCCGACGCCGGCCTGGCTGTGAAAGGCCTGGAAACTCCCTCCCAGAAGCTTGGACAGCGAACGGATCTCCACCCCGGAGCGGGCGAAGACCGTCCCGGGAATCGAGTCCCCCAGTTCCATCCGGTGGGCCGCCCCCATGAGGTTCGCCACGATGTTCTTCAGGGCTCCGCAGGCCTCGACGCCGACGATGTCGAAATTGTGGAAGGAACTGAGCTCCCGCCGGTTGAAGCGGATGATCTTCTCACGGATCAGCCGGACGATCCGGCTTCTTCCGGCAACGGTCACGCAGACGGGATTGCCGAGGGCGATGTCGGTGTCGAAGAAGGGGCCGCCGATGCAGACGATGGTGTATTTGTGTTTGAGCTGGTAGAGGTTGTTGTGGATGAGCTGGGAGGGCGTGATCAGTTCCTTGGTCAGTTCGTCGGAGACCAGCCCCTTGATCGGGGAGATGAAAACCGTGTTCCCGGTCTTCCGCTCCAGAATGGGCTTGATATAGTTCAGGAGCTCCGGAAGGCGGTTCATCGTGAGGGCAAGGAAGATGAAATCGTTGTCTTCGATGACGCGCTCCAGATCGTTGGTCGCGACGATCTTCGCCGGAAACCGCGGCACGCGGTCCATGCCTCCCAGTTTCCTCGCCAGATCCTGCGTCAGATGCTTGGGATTCAAGTGGTCGCGGTTGATGGCTCGACAGACTTCGACGTCGTGGTAATACATCGTGACGTGCTTGTTGTCGCGCCCGAACTTGTAGGCGAAGGACGTTCCGAGGCGGCCGGGACCGATGATGCCGATCCGGCTTGCATCGAGGTCACTCAGGATCATAGGAAAAATAAAACGGCGCAAAGGCCCCGGCAGCCCCCTGTCGGGAATGCCGGCTGTACCTGTAGGCCGCTCCCTCCATCTCTCCTGCCGGAAAGCCGCCCGGCCCGCGGCGGGAACCCCGTCGGCGCCGGGGAAGCCTCCCCGCATCAGTGGCGGCGATTATAGGGAAAAGCAAGCCCGGGTGTCAAACAATAATCGGGATTCCGGCGCTACGATGTTCGGCACCCGAAGGGTTCTCAGGGGCCGCCCTGAGCCGCAGCGAAAGCCCGTTCCCGGCGGGCTACCTGTCCAGCTTATAGATATTGCTGTAGATTTTTAGACGGCAGCACTCCCGATAACCGAGTTTCCGATAAACGGGAACGCCCATCGGCGTCGCGTGGAGGACGCTCCAGCGGCACCCCTTTGCCCGGGCTTCGTTCATCGCCGCCCGGCTCATGGCCGTGCCGATGCCGCGGGCGCGAAAATCGGCGAGTGTCGCCACGTTGTAGCTGCCTGCCGTTTCCGCACCGAAAAACACGGAAGAGACCGCCACGGGCACGCCGCCTGCGAGGCCGACGAAATGACGGTATGGAAGATCGGACCCGAATCCCAGGTGGCGCATGGCGGCGGCAAAGAAATCCACGACGAATCCCGGAACGTCGAATACGATGCGGAAGACAGCGAGCCAGTCTCCAAGCGAATCCTCGTCCACCACCTCCCGGATGAGGACCGGCATCGCCCTTTCCGCGTCCGGCGGCAAGACGGACAGGTCGGCCGCCATGCCCACCGCTTCGTTCAGGTATTCCAGGCCATGTCCCGCCAGACGGTCTTCCAGGTCCGACGGCTTCGTGGACGGCCCGATCCACCACAGCATCGGCAAATTGCGTTCCCGGAAGGGCAGGAGGATCTGTTCGATCGCCCCGTCGATTCCCGCCGTGGAAAGCTCGGCCCGCATGACGCTGTTGCACAGCGGGAAGGGGATGCCGCCGATGAAGCGGATCGCCTCCGCCTCGTCCCGGTAATCGACCCGGGGGAAGCGCGCGAGTTGCGCCCAGACGCCGAAGAGATTGGCCTCGATGGCGCCGAGCATCGCATTCCCGGGTGATGCCGGGCTTTCCTTCGCTCCTTCGCATCGCTGAAGGTCGAAATGGCGGCTTGATCGTTCCATGGGCCTCCGTTTCTTCGTCTTTCTGCCAGCGAAAAGATCTTTCGTCAAATGGAATGTCGCTGGAAACCGTTTTGACAGCCGGGGTGCGGTCGGCCATGGTCCTCCTCGCCCGGCCATTCAGCCAGGAGGCAGGGGAGACGACGCCGACGATGAAGCTCAAGCGGAAGGCGATCAACGAGACGTTCCGGGACGTGATCGACGGGATGTATCGGGACAGGTAAGCGGGCTCGTCATTCGCCCCGCGAGGCGCTGCGCGACGCGCCGTGTCGGATGACCTGCACCGCCGTCGCCTTGAAGGAGGCGACGACGTTCGTCCCTTCGGCAAGACCGAGCTGCTCGACGGCCCCCGCCGTCACGTAGGCGGCGAGGGGAAATCCGCAGTCGAGCCCAAGCTTGTAGTACAGGCCTTTCCTGGCGATCTTCGCGATCCTGCCGGCAAAGACATTCCGCGCGCTGGTTTTCCCCTCCATCCCGTCGGGGAGCGACACCGTCACCTGTTCGGGACGGATCACGCAAACGGCCTCCTCCCCGGCGGGAAAGGCCCCCACAATCTCGATGACGGCAGGATTGCCCGATGCCGCGGTCTCCGGGCCTTTCGCGGCGCCGTTTTCCTCGATCGCCATCAGCGCCGTCCCCCGACCGCCTCCCGAAACGACGCTGCCCCTGAGGATCGTCTCCATCCCGACGAAGGAGGCGACGAACTCATCGGCGGGGCGGTTCATCAGGTGTTGCGGCGAATCGGCCTGGACGATCTTCCCGCCGTTCATCACGGCGATCCGGTCCGAGATCCGGAGGGCCTCCTCGCGGTCGTGCGTCGCCATGAGCGCTGTCGTCTCCGTTTCGCGCAATACGCGATCGAGATCCTCGATCAATTCCTCCCGCGTCGGCGGGTCGAGGGAGGCGAAGGGCTCGTCCAGGAAGAGGATCTCCGGCCCGACGGCGAAGGCGCGGGCCAGCGAGGTCCTTTGCGCCTCGCCCCCGGACAGGGTCCGTGCGGAGCGGTCCGACAGATGGGCGATCCCGAAGCGAGTGACCTGCCGCTCGACCTGTCCGGCGATCCGGTCCCGGGGCACGCCGCGGATCTTGAGGCCGGAAGCCACGTTGGCGGAAACGGTGGTGTCGAAGAGGAGGGGCTCCTGGAAGACCATCGCGATCCGCCGCCGGTAGGCCAGGCTGGCCTCTCCGGCAACGGAGGCGCCGTGGAAAAGGATCCCCCCCTTTTGGGGGCGTATCAACCCGGCAAGCGCCTGGAGAAGCGTCGTCTTGCCGGCGCCGTTCGGCCCGATCACGGAGAGGATTTCACCGGGCGACAGGCGCAGTTCGTTTACATCAAGGACCGCAACCCCTCCCCTGACGACGACAAGATTCCGGGCTTCGAGAATGGATGCCTTTTCGGTCATCGGGGCCTCTGCCGCTGCTGAATGGACGTCAGGATGAGGTTGATGAGGTAGGCGATCAGGAGGAGGATAATACTCAGGGCAATGGCGATATCGAAATTGCCCCGGCTCGTTTCCATCACGGTGGCCGTCGTGAGCACCCGGGAGTAGCCCTTGATGTTTCCGCCGACCATGATCGAGGCGCCCACTTCCGAGATGACCCCACCGAAGCCCGCCATGACCGCCGCCAGGAGGGGCAGACGCGCCTCGCGCATGAGCAGGAAAAGCATCTGGAAACGGGTCGCGCCGAGCGCCCGGATCTGCAGGCGCATCTTGGGCGGAAGCTGTTGCATCGCCGCGAGGCTGATGCCCGTGACGATCGGGGTGGCGATCACGGCCTGGGCCAGAATCATCGCCGCCGGGGTGTAGAGGATCTCCAGAAAACCGAGGGGCCCGTTGCGCCAGAGGAAGATCGTCACGAAAAGCCCGACGACAACGGGCGGCAGGGCCATCCCCGTGTTGATGAGACTGACGACAAGGCGGCGGCCCGGAAACGAGGTCAGGGCCACCGCCGTGCCGGTGGCGATGCCGACGACGAGGCTGATCAGCGTCGCCGTGCCCGAGATGTACAGGGACAGCAGCGTGATGCCGAAGACTTCCGCGTCGGCGGTGAAGAGAAGATGAAAGGCCTTGCTGATGCCTTCCAGAATCAGGTCCATGTTACTTTCCCAGGTCCTCCACTTTCTTGCCCGCATCGGGGAAGAAGAGCGGCGAGCCGAACTTTTCCACGCCGAAGGTCTTGACGATCGCCTGCGTGTCCTTGGCGACCATGAAGTCCGCGAAGGCCTTTCCGCCTTCCTGGTTCGTCTTGGGCCACTTGGCCGGGTTGACTTCGATCACATGATAGATGTTCAGAAGAATCGCGTCCCCCTCGACGAGGATGTCGAGACCCAGGTTCTTCTTCAGGGCCAGATAGGTCCCGCGGTCGGCGAGCAGATAACCCTTCTTCTCTGCGGCGACGTTCAGGGTCTGCCCCATGCCCAAACCTGTCTGCTGATACCACTTCTGCCCCTCGTACTGTAGGCCCGCAGCCTTCCAGACGTCCTTCTCCTTGGCGTGCGTCCCGGAGTTGTCCCCCCGCGACACGAAGAGGGCGCCCGCGGCGGCGATCTTCTTGAAGGCGTCGCGGGCCGACTTCATTCCCTTGATGCCCGCCGGGTCCTGGGGAGGTCCGAGAATGATGAAATCGTTGTGCATGACGAGCCGCCGGTTGATCCCGTAGCCCTCATCGACGAACTTCTTCTCGGCTGCAGGAGAATGGACGAGCAGGACATCGGCCTCGCCCTTCTGCCCCATGGCCATGGCCTGGCCGGAGCCCACGGCGATCGTCTTGACGAAATAGCCCGTCTGCTTTTCAAAAATCGGGATCAGGACATCCAGGAGTCCCGAGTCCTGCGTGCTGGTCGTCGTCGCGAGGATCACGGTTTTCGGCGCCGCCGCCACGGCGGGCGAAAGAGCCGCCGAGAACGCGATCAGGACCACGGCGATCCATAACAAATGCTTCCACTGTAGTCTTCGTTTCATTGTGCCGACTCCTTTCGATAATTGCTGCAACTGCTATTTGTTTTTCTGCGCCTGCTGCCAGTCCCGCGAGTTGGGGAAGAACATGGGCGCGCCGTACTTGTCTTTTCCGAAGTCGCGGATGATGAGTTGGCCCTTGTCCGCAGCGGTCATCCAGGCGATGAACTTCATCGCTCCCGCCCGGTTCACCCGGGGGAACTTCGCCTGATTGACCGGGATCAGGGACATGAAGTTCAACATCGCCTCGTCGTTCTCCACGAGGATGGCCAGCTTGATCTCTTTCTTCAGGGAGAGATAGGTCGCCCGGTCGATGACCGTGTAGACCTGTTTGTCGTTCGTGTAGCGCAGGGTCGGCACATTGCCGGTCGATCCCTTCTCGTAAACGACGTACCAGGACCCGGCCGGCTTGATGCCCGCCTTCGCCCACAGCTCCATTTCCGCGACGTGGGTCCCGGACTTGTCGCCCCGGCTGATGAACGTGGCCTTCCGGGCGGCGATCGTCTGAAGCGCCTGGGCGGCCGTCTTCATGCCCTTGATCCCCGCCGGATCTTCGGCCGGCCCGACGATGACGAAGTCGTTGTACATGAGCGGAATCCGCTCCGTTCCGAAACCGTCTTTCACGAACTTCTCCTCCAGGGACTTGGCATGCGCCAGGACCAGATCGAACTGCCCCTTTTCCGCCATCTTCAGGGCAGCGCCCGTTCCGGCGCCCACATGGCGTACCCGGATGCCCGTCTCTTTCTCGAACCCGTCCTCCAGCGCCCCGACGATCCCGGCGTCGATCGGCCCGATGGTGCTGGCCAGGAGAACGAACTTGTTGTCCTCGGACGGCCCGGCGACATTCATGGTGCTGCAGCCCGAAACCAGAAACAACAGGAACAACGGGAAAATCCAAAATTTCTTCATCATCTTGCACTCCTTTGAAGTTCTGTTCTGCATCGATCCACGTCGGTTCTCCTTCCACGCGGCCCCGGATGCCGATATCGACATGGACTGTCTTCCGCTCTCCTTGTCACGATCCTCTACGATTTCGCGTAGAGGATCCGGCCGGCGCTCTTGAAATCGTAGCTTTCCAGGTTCGCGACCTGATTCCGAAACAGGCCTCCGCTGAGAATTTCCATGAGCGCTTGAACTCCCTTCTGGAAAAAAACCGCCTGATCGCAGATCATGTCGAACCTTTCGCGGGCGATCGGGATGAATTCGAGACCGAACAGCGACGAGACTGCCGACGCCGCGATCCCCGTGTCGGCCTCGCCGGAGAGGATCGAAAGGGCGATTTCGACGTGGGTGGATACTTCGTTTTCATAACCGGTGATCCGCTCCCGTAGAAGGCCGACCTTGTCCAGGCGGTAATCCAGCAACAGGCGCGTACCGGAGCCTTTCTGACGGTTGATGAATCGGACGTCATCGCGCATCAGGTCCTCGAAGCCGCGAATCCCGAGGGGGTTGCCCCTGGCAACGACAAAGCCCAGTTCCCGGTAGAAAAGATTGACGACCACCGCATTGATGCTCGGAATCAATTTCTCCAGGTAAGGAATGTTGTACTCACCGGTTTCCGGATCGAGAAGATGGGACCAGGCGATGTCTGTGAAACCCTTTTCCATCGCCGTCAGGCCGGCGGCGCTGCCGATATTGGCCGAGAACACGTAAAAATCCGGATATTGCCTGCGGAGTCTTCCGTACAGCATATCCAGCACGGGATCGTTGCTGCCTGCCGCCAGCAGAGCCCCCTCCACCTTCCGGCTCTTCCGCCTGGCCTCCTCCAGACCGGCCTGGGCGTCCTCTTCGATCCATGCATCGATCAGCTTCCGCGGGAATACCCACTTTCCCGTGGCCCGCGACGCCGGGATCCGCTTGTGCTTGATGAGCGCGTATACCTTTTTTTCATTGATGCCGAGGTATTCGGCCACTTCCTTCGTGTTCATGAGATCTCGAGCCATGCCCATGTCCTCCGGGAACCGGCATCCTAAACCAGAAAAACGCCTTTTTGCAAGACAAAATAACCAGCAATAACAAATAATCCGTTTTCCGGACGAAAAATAACCGATGTTTTCTTTTGACATTCTCGATCTTGTCCTGTATTAAGCCATGCGTGGCATATGTCACCATTGGTATAAGCCGCTTCTCCAAGGAGGACCTTCATGACGAAAAACACATTTCTTCTCAACGGCAAGACGGTCGAGTTCCAACCGGGGCAGACGATACTTCAGGCCGCGGCCGATAACGCCGTCACGATTCCGACTCTCTGCCACCTGAAGGGCAGCACACCGACGGGTGCATGCCGGATCTGTCTCGTGGAGGCGGCGGGTTCGCGGACCCTGGTTGCGGCCTGCTCGACACCCGTCACGCCTGGCATGGAGGTAAAGACGGATACGGAAAGGGTTCACGCGGCCCGCAAACTCAACGTCGAACTTCTTCTGTCTCACGGCAAGCACGACTGCCTCCTGTGCGAGGTAAGCGGTGATTGCCGCCTGCAGGACCTGGCCTACGCCTATCAGGTTTCCGGCGATCGCTTTGAGCGGGATCTCTCGGCCTATCAGAAAGAGGACAGCAACCCCTTCATCATCCGGGACTTCAACCGCTGTATCCTCTGCGGCCGCTGCGTGCAGGCCTGCAACGAGGTCGCCGTCAACCGCGCCATTTCCCAGGGGTATCGCGGTGCGAAAAGCAAGATCGTCACGGGCGGAGATGCCCCTTACCACCAGTTCAGCGAGAGCGAGTGCGTGTTCTGCGGGCAATGCGTCGAGGTCTGCCCCGTCGGCGCCCTGACGGAGAAGAAGGCCCGCGGGATGGCGCGGACCTGGCAGGCGGAGAAGATCCGGACGACCTGCCCCTACTGCGGTGTCGGGTGCCAGCAGTGGCTGCACGTCAAGGACGACAAGATCTTCAAGGTGACGGCCGTGGAGGATGCCCAGCCCAATCAAGGCCGGCTCTGCGTGAAAGGCCGTTTCGGCTACGATTTCATCTACTCCGAGGACCGGTTGAAGACGCCCCTGATCCGGGAGAAGGACGGTTTCCGCGAGGCCTCCTGGGATGAGGCGTTGGATCTCGTCGCGGCCCGCTTCAGGGAAATCCTCGCGAAACACGGCCCGAACGCCGTCGCCGGCGTAAGCTGCGCGCGGAGCATCAACGAAGACTCCTACCAGATGCAGAAACTCTTCCGGGCGGTGTTCAAATCGAACAACATCGACCACTGCGCACGGACCTGACACGCTCCCACGGTCGCCGGTCTGGCGAAATCATTCGGTTCGGGTGCAATGACCAATTCCTTCTCCGATTTTGCGAAGGCAAAGTCCATCTTCGTGATCGGTTCCAACATGACGGAGGCCCATCCTGTGGCCGCCTCCTTCGTGAAGCAGGCCGTGCTCGCCGGCGCCCGTCTGTTCGTCGCCGATCCCCGCAGGACGGCCCTGGCCGACATGGCCGAGCGCTACTACCCCCTCAAGGTGGGGAGCGATGTCGCCTTCCTGAACGGCATCATGAACGTGCTGATCCAGGAGAATCTTTACGATAAGTCCTATGTTGAATCCCGCTGTTCCGGATTCGAAGAACTCAAGGCCAAGGTCATGGAATATCCCCCCGAAAGGGCGGCGAAAATAAGCGGGGTTTCAGCCGACGAGATCCGCGGCCTCGCGAGGAACCTAGCGGCTGTCAAGCCCGCGATGCTCATGTATACCTTGGGAATCACCGAGCACACCTGCGGCGTCAACAACGTTCTTTCCTGTGCCAACCTGCAGATGCTGCTCGGGAACGTCGGCTTCGAGTGCGGCGGCGTGAATCCGCTCCGCGGCCAGAACAACGTCCAAGGGGCCTGCGACATGGGTGCCCTGCCCAATGTCTTCCACGGCTACCAGAGCGTGGCCAACGCGGAGATCCGCGCCAAGTTCGAAAAGGCCTGGAACGTAAAAGACCTGCCGGCGAAACCCGGCCTGATGATGCCGCAGATGGTCGACGGCCTCGTGAAGAAGGAAATCAAGGCCTTCTACATCTTCGGCGAGAACATGGCCAACTCCGAACCGGATATCCATCATATGGAGCACGCGCTCGCATCCGCCGAGTTCCTGGTGTGCCAGGACATCTTCCAGACGGAAACGACGCGCTTCGCTCACGTGATCCTGCCGGCGGCCGCCTGGAGCGAAAACGACGGTACCTTCACCAACAGCGAGCGGCGGGTGAGCCGGGTTCGTACGGCGAGTCCCCCGCCCGGTGATGCGAAACCGAACTGGTGGATCTTCCGGGAGATCGCACGCCGCTTCGATCAGAACTGGGAATCCAACAGCGCCCGGGAACTCTGGGACAACGAGATATCGCCGCTGGCGCCCTCCATGGCCGGAATCCGGTATGCACGCCTCGAGGGCAACGGCCTGCAGTGGCCCGTACCGAACGGGGATCACCCCGGGACGGCTTATCTCCACAGGGACCGTTTCACGGCGGGCATGGGAACACTGGTAACCGTGGACTGGACGCCGCCCGCGGAAGTCCCGGATGACGAGTATCCGCTTGTGCTGAGCACGGGACGTCGGTTGTACCAGTACCACACACGGACCCAGACGGGACGTTGCGCAGGCATCAACGACCTGCTTCCCGAAGAGACGGCGGACATCTCTCCGATCGATGCGAAGCAACTCGGGATTTCCCACGGTGAGAAGGTCCGGCTTTCATCCCGCCGCGGCAAGGTGATCGTCAAGGCGAACGTAACCGACCAGATCCCTCGCGGTATGATCTGGATGGCCTTCCACTTCCGGGAAAACTGCGCAAACTGGCTGACCAACCCGGTCTACGATCCCATCAGCCAGACGGCCGAGTACAAGGCCTGTGCCGTCAAACTAGAGAAAGCGTAACCGCAGACACCACACCCGCCGGAAAGCTCCCGGCGGGTGTGGTATTTTGCCCATAACTATGCTAATAAAAACATAATATCGAGAGGCGTTTCAGATGCTGACGAGATCCATCATCGTGGCCTTGTGGTTTCTCATGTCCGCTTTGCCGGCGGTTGCGCAGGAATCGCTTCATGTCGGCGTCGCGGCGAATTTCATCCAGCCCTTCAAGGAGATCGCGGCATCCTTCGAACAGTCAACCGGCATCAAGGTGACGTCCGCCTTCACCTCGTCGGGCAGTCTTTACAGCCAGGCGGCAAGCGGAGCGCCCTACGACCTGATCCTTTCTGCGGACGAGGAACGTCCCCAGATGCTTTGCGACAAGGGCTTCTGCGGGACGCCCTTCGTTTACGCCAAGGGGGCCGTCGTCCTTTTCAGTGCGAAGAAGGACCTCTGCCGGCTTGCGTCATGGAGGGACGTCGTCCGCGACGCATCGGTGAAAAAGATCGCCATCGCCCACACGGGGAATGCCCCGTACGGGGCGTCGGCCATGGCGGCGCTGAAGGCGGAAGGTCTGTGGGAGGGCTGCCAGGGCCGTCTGGTTGTCGCCCAGAACATCGCCCAGTCCTTCCAGTACGCCACCACGGAAGCCGTCGATGCGGCATTCTGCGCGAAGTCCGCGGCGCTTTCTCCGGACGGGGAAAAAGGCTGTACATGGGCGGTGGCGGAGGCTCCGGCGATCATTCAGGGGGCCTGCGTTTTGAAGTCAACGAAGCGTCCGGCCGCCGCGCAGAAATTCGCTGACTTCCTCGGCGGAAAGGAAGCAAAGGCCGTCCTGGAAAAATACGGTTACCGGTGATCATGGACTTTTCTCCGCTTCTTCTGTCACTCAAGCTGGCCCTTTGCGCCACGGCGGTTCTGGTCGTCCTGGCCGCGCCGCTGTCCTACGGCCTTGCTTATGGCAATTTCCGCGGCAAGCAGCTGGTGGAGGCCTTTCTGAACCTGCCCATCGCCCTGCCGCCGACGGTTCTCGGATTCTACCTCCTCCTGGCCGTGAGTCCGAAGACGGCGATCGGGCGGTTCTGGGAGGACATGACGGGCGGGCCTCTGGTCTTCACCTTCCCCGGAATCGTTCTGGCCGCCGTCCTCTGCAGCCTCCCCTACGCGATTCAACCCATGAAGGCGGCCTTTGAAAAGATCGACCGGAGACTTCTCGAAAGCGCATACGTCCTCGGGCTCTCCCGCCTGCAGACCTTCGCCCGGGTCGTCCTGCCCAACAGCGTGCCCGGGATCGCCGGTGCGGCGATCCTCGTTTTCCTGCATTCCATGGGGGCCTTCGGCGTGCTGCTCATGGTCGGAGGAAGTGTCCCCGGGGAAACCCGCGTCGTATCCATCGCCATCTACGAAGCTGTGGAATCACTCGATTACCGCTCGGCAGCGCTGATGTCCCTTGCCATCCTGCCGATCTGCTATGGCTTCCTGCTGATCATCGAGCGGCTGAAACGAGGGTAAGCATGTTCCTGCAAATTGATGTGGCAAAGAAATTGAAGGACTTTGAACTGAAGGTTTCGGTCCGCCCGCAGTCACCGAGCCTGACCGTGTTCATCGGCCCGTCGGGCTCCGGGAAGACGAGCCTGGTCCGCCTTGTGGCGGGCCTCGACCGCCCGGGAGAAGGCCGAATACAATTCGGAAACGAGACCTGGGTGGACACGGCCGCGGGGATTTTCGTCCCCCCGCAGAAGCGGGGCATCGGATACGTCTTTCAGGAATATACGCTTTTCCCCCACCTGGACGTCTGCCGGAATGTCGCGTTCGCCGCGAAAGATCCCGGCAAGGTCGACCGGCTGCTCGAACGCCTCCGCATCGGCCATCTCCGCCGCCGAAGACCCGATACGCTTTCCGGCGGAGAGCGTCAGCGTTGCGCGCTCTGCCAGGCTCTGGCGAGCGGCCCCCGGGTCCTCCTGCTGGACGAACCCTTTTCGGCCCTCGACGTGATGACGCGCAGGGAATTGCGCGAAGAGGTGAAATGCCTGAAGGACGAGCTCGGCATCCCGATCCTCTACATTACCCACGACATCTCGGAGGCCCTGTACCTGGCCGACGACATCATCCCCCTCGTCGAGGGAAGAATCGACCGGGGCTGGCTCAAGCGGACGATCGCTCCTGCGGAGTCCGGCCCTGCCGCGCGCAGGGCGGTGCGGGAGACGAAACTGGGCCTTTCGTATTAGCGAATGATTCTTCGGGCTGTTCAAAAATGCCTGGATGCAAGGCTCCTGATGCTTCGACAAGCCCAGCATGACACCGCTTGCCGAGAACCCTTCACCGAGTTCCGAGCCCGTCGAAGGGTCGAACGGCGAAGGATGAAGGTCCTTCGATAAACTCAGGACGCAGCAGCCGGGCGTTTTTCAACGGCCCGCCAAATGAAAGAGAGGGTATTTACATGAATATCGGGACCTATACCTATGAAGAGTATGTGCACGTGGTGGAATCATTCCACGGCCATCTCGCCCCCGGCCTCGTCATCGGCGGCTTCATCGTCGACCTGGCCCTGAAGAATCTGCCCGCAGGAGACCTCTTCGACGCGATCTGTGAAACGTCCGTCTGCCTTCCCGATGCGGTCCAGCTCCTGACCCCCTGCACGATCGGCAACGGATGGGTCAAAATCGTCGATACGGGGCGCTTCGCCGTCACCCTCTACGAGAAGGAGTCGGGAAGGGGAGTACGCGTCTACCTGGACACGGAGAAGCTGAAGGACTGGCCGGAGGTCCATTCCTGGTTCTTCAAACTCAAGCCGAAGAAGGAGCAGGACAAGGATCTCCTCTTCGCCCAGATTATGGAAGCCGGACCGGCGATCCTGAGCCTCCAGTCCGTTCAGGTGCGCCCGGAATACCTGGTGCCGCGCAAACTGGGCGGGACGGCGGTCTGCCCCGTCTGCGGCGAAGGCTATCCCCAAAAGCACGGGGAGAAGTGCCTGGCCTGCCAGGGCCGGTCACCCTACACCGCGCCGGAATCCTGAACGAGACATGACCCGGTGGAAAGACTTCTTCGTACGGCAGACGAGACGAGCCGCAGCAAAGATCAGCCGTCAGCCTTTCATTTGGACCTTCTTGAATCAATATCACCCGGATACATCATGGCCCCCTGTCCTCGTTCCCGGGTCCGGACACGAATGACCTCTTCCACGGGATAGACGAAGATGATGCCGTCTCCCGGATCTCCGGTATAGGCCGACTTCAGAATGGTTTCAATCGCAGCTTCCAGATTGCGGTCACTCAAGACAACGTTGATCTGGATTTTGGGCAACATCGTTACCTGGTACGTGCCGGCGCGGCCGGCGAGCTGAATACCTCCCTGGCGCCCATGGCCGCGGACCTCGAACATATTCAACCCGACAATGCCAATTGCAGCCAAGGCGTCCGTGACATCGGAAACCTTATCCTCCCGGATGATGGCTTCGATCTTTTTCAGCATGACGAATCTCCATGATCAACAAAAGGCGTTAAGCTGAATTCAGGAATAGGATCTCTCGCCGTGGGAACTGATGTCCAGGCCAACCTCCTCTTCCATTGCGGTGACCCGCAATCCGATGCTCCCGTTCAGCATCTTGGCCAACAGGTAGGTCGCTGAGAAACAAAAAACGATCGTAATGCCCACGGCCAGAAGTTGAATGCCGACCTGGCCGGGATTGCCGAAAAAAAGACCGTTGGCGCCGTCGCCGTTCACGGCGATGGTGGCGAACAAACCTGTGGCGAGCATACCCCAGGTGCTGGCGATGCCATGACATGCCCAGACATCCAGCGATTCATCGAGCTTCCGCCTTTCCCGAAATCGCATGGCATAGTACGAAAGAGGCGCGGCGACGGCCCCGATGACCATCGCCGCCATCGGTGAGACGTAACCCGAGGCGGGCGTCACGGCTGCGAGGCCGACGACCATTCCCGTGGCGATTCCCAGGGTACTGGGTCTGCTATCCAGCCAAGTGAGCATCATCCAGACCAGACCGGCTGTAGCGGCGGAAGTGTTGGTGGTCAGCAGGGCATTCACCGCCACACCGTTGGCGGCCAAGGCGCTGCCGGCATTGAAACCGAACCAGCCGACCCACAGCAATCCGGCGCCGACAACGGTCAACGGGATGTTGCTCGGCTCTATGGGATTTTTCCCGAACCCCTTGCGCGGTCCGATCACCCATGCAAACGCAAGGGCGGAAAAACCGGCGGCGATATGCACGACGGTCCCTCCGGCAAAATCCAGGACGCCCAGTTGTTTCAGCCAGCCGCCCTGTCCCCAGACCCAGTGACACAGCGGATCGTACACCAGCGTTGCCCAGAGGAGACTGAACAGCAGGAAAGCCTTGAACTTGACGCGTTCCACAAAGGCGCCGGTAATCAGGGCCGGCGTGATGACCGCGAACATCATCTGAAAAGCGGCAAAAAGTCCATGGGGAATGGTCTTGCTGTAGTCCTCGTTGGGCAGCGAATCAACCCCCGTGAATCCGAGATAATTCAGCCCGCCGACAAGCCCCTTGATATCTGCGCCGAAAGCCAGAGAATAACCATACAACACCCACTGGACACCGATCAGGGCCATGAAGACATAACTCAGGGTTAACGTGGAAAGAACATTCTTCCTGCGTACCATTCCTCCGTAGAAAAGCGCCAGTGCCGGAGTCATCAATAACACCAGTGAGCAGCACACCAGGATCCAGGCTGTGTCGCCTGCGTTGATCTGGCCAATCATGCATCGCCTCCTCCCGAGATGAATTGACTGGGCAAGCTGGACGCAATTACCTTGCCATCCCGCGCCGGCCATAAATCATCTTATAATTCAGACGCTTTCATCATGGCCGCGACGAAAAAACGCTACATATTTGTCCGTGACAAAAACGGTAGGACATAATTGTTCCAATGACGGAAGGAAGGAACTGCAGAAAGGACTACGGGCGGCCGAAGACAACGTAGACAAAATGTTTCATACTGCCTGTCCTTTTCGTGGAAACATCGTTCAGAAGCGGCGGGGGAAGTGTCCGCATCGGTTTCAACCGGGGAAGCAGCCGCGCCGCATCTATCTCAAGCATAACAAGGATGGGCCGCGAAAGCGGCCCCCTGTTGCCTGAACGGTTCGAGAATCTCAGTGCCCGCCGGCAGCCTTTTCCTCGCCGGAGACGACGAGTTTGCCCTCGTGCTCCATCTCCTTGAGCCACTTCGGGTGCTGCTTCATCAGCCACGCCCGCGTCACCCAACCGCTGAACATCGCCGGCGCAGAGCCCGGAGAACCGATCGTCCCTAAATACAAATGCACG
>Ga0116159_1000343_pt1 | contig 54203 bp, 70 predicted proteins | sample AD_JPNAS1_MetaG_FD_89878 | JGI IMG/M metagenome (GOLD analysis project Ga0116159, IMG submission 89878) | Active sludge microbial communities of municipal wastewater-treating anaerobic digesters from Japan - AD_JPNAS1_MetaG | ecosystem: Engineered > Bioreactor > Anaerobic > Digestate | place...
AATTATTCTAAAGATGTTGGACCTATAGCTGGAAATATAATAAAATCAATTAATTTTCTTAGAGGTAGAAATTCTTTTTTGAATTGGTATTTGTATTCTGAATTAAATTGTTCAGGTGTTGATTTAAATAAAGAGATTAAGATTAATGTTTCTTGAAATTTTGTTTTCTAAGTTTCTTTTCTGTTTCTGCAATTGCTATCTTTGTTTTTATTACAGTGTCTGGATTTAATGAAATAGAATCAATTCCACATTCAACTAAGAATTGTGCAAAATCAGGGAAATCTGAAGGAGCTTGTCCACATATTCCTATTTTTCTGTTATATTTTTTGCATTTTTTTATTACTTCTGCAATAAATCTTTTTACAGCTTCATTTCTTTCATCATAAATATCTGAAACTATTGAAGAATCTCTGTCTAATCCTAAAACTAATTGAGTTAAATCATTACTTCCAATTGAGAACCCATCAAATATTTTTGAGAATTCATCACACAATATTACATTTGAAGGAATTTCACACATAACATATACTTCTAATCCGTCCTTTCCTCTTTTAAGTCCGTTTTCTTCCATTATCTTTAATACTTTTTTTCCTTCCTCAACTGTTCTACAAAAAGGAATCATTAACTTTACATTTTTTAATCCAAATTCTTCTCTTACTTTTTTGAAAGCTTTACATTCAAGGACAAATCCTTCTTTGTATTCTTTTTTATAATATCTTGAAGCTCCTCTCCATCCAATCATTGGATTTTCTTCTTTTGGTTCATATTCTTTTCCTCCAATTAGATTTGCATATTCATTTGTTTTGAAGTCACTTGTTCTTACAATAACTTCTTTTGGATAAAATGCAGCTGCAATCATTCCTATACCTTCAGCAAGTTTATCAATAAAGAATTGTTCTTTGTTTTTGTATCCTTGAGTTAATTCATCTATTTCTTCTTTTACTTTTCCTTCAGGTAATTTTTTGTAATTTACTAGAGCCATAGGGTGTATCTTTATGTTTGAGTTTATAATAAATTCTTCTCTTGCAAGTCCAACTCCATCATTAGGTGTAAAGCTTTGTTCAAATGCTTGATCTGGAGATCCAATATTCATCATTATCTTTGTTTTTGTTTTACCAATTTCTTTTAAGTTGTGTTTTTGAACAACAAACTTGAGAATCCCTTCATATACACGTCCTCTTTCTCCTTCAGAACAACTTACAGTTACATGTTGTCCTTTTTTTATTTTTTCAGTTCCTTTATTTGTACCTACAACACACGGGATTCCTAATTCTCTTGAAATAATTGCAGCATGACAAGTTCTTCCTCCTCTATTTGTTACAATTGCTGAAGCTATTTTCATTATAGGTTCCCAATCAGGGTCAGTCATATCTGTAACTAAAACCTCTCCCTTTTTGAAATTGTAAATTCCAGAAACATCTTTTATAACATTTGCTTTTCCAACTCCAATCTTAGAGCCCACACTTCCTCCCTCAACAATTAGCTTTCCTTTTTGTTTTAAAATATATTCTTCTAAAACATTATGGTCTTTTTGACTTATAACTGTTTCAGGTCTTGCCTGAACAATGAATAATTTTTTTGTTTGTCCATCTTTTGCCCATTCAATATCCATTGGTCTGAATTTTTTTGCTTTTTCAGAATAATAATCTTCAATTATGCAAGCCCATTTTGCTAACTGCAACACTTCTTCATCTGTCAAAGAGAATTTTTTTCTATCATCAGGGTCAACTGAAACATTCTTTGTTGGCTTTGTTCCCTCATTTGAATAGACTAATTTAATTAATTTATCCCCGATTTTTCTTGAGATGATTGGTTTGAATCCTTTTTTCAGTGTTGGTTTATGAACATAATATTCATCTGGATTTACTGCTCCTAAAACAATATTCTCTCCTAATCCATAAGAAGAAGTTATAAAAACAGCATCTTTAAATCCAGATTCTGTATCAATAGAGAACATTACTCCTGAACATGCTAAATCGCTTCTTACCATTTTTTGTACTCCAATTGAAAGAGCTATATTGAAATGGTCAAATCCTTTATCTACTCTGTAAGAGATTGCTCTGTTTGTGAAAAGAGAAGCAAAACACTTTTTACAAGATTCTATTAATGCTCTGCGTCCTTTTATATTAAGGAAAGTTTCTTGTTGGCCTGCAAAACTTGCATCAGGTAAATCCTCGGCAGTTGCAGAGCTTCTTACTGCAACATCAACATTATTTGTTTTATAGTATTTACATAATAATTCATAATTTTTTATTATCTCTTCTTCTAAATCTTTTGGAAGTTCACCAGATAAGATAGTGTCTCTTACTTTCTCTCCTCTTTCAGAAAGATTTCTTATATTGTGAGTGTCTAAATCAGAAAGAATTTTTTTTATTTTATCTTTTATTCCTGCTGATTCAAGAAAATATCTGTAAGCATTTGCAGTTATTGCAAAACCATTTGGAATTCTAACTCCTTTTTTTGTTAATTCCCTATACATTTCACCAAGAGAAGCATTTTTTCCTCCAACCAAAGGAACATCTTCAATTGTTAAATCTTTAAACCATATAACTCTTTCTTTTTTCTTGTCCATTTTTCACCACTTTTTATTAATATATTATTAATATAATAAAACTAGTTTTTAAACATTTCTTAATGTAAAATGCGCTCCCCGGGAATCGGACCCGGGCCACCTCGTTGGCAACGAGATATTCTACCATTAAACTAGGAACGCATCCAGTTTATTTTATACAAGAAGAGGATTATTTAAAGATTGTTGAGAGCGGAATTATTAAATTTTTTCTGTTCTGTCAAAGACTTGTTTTCTTTCTTCAAATATTATAACACTATCATAAAACTTTATTATATCTGAGAATTTATCTTTTACTTCTTCCATTATTTTATAATAATCTCTATAATCCTCTATTTCAAATATTATTTCTAAATCCCATGGTGCAAAAGTCGTCACAACATTCACAGAATTTTTTAGAGATTTTATATGCTGAATGAATTCTTTTTTTCTTTCTTGATTAATGTTTTTAAAATAAACAAAAGCCTTTGTTGTTATTAGTCCCAATTTCTCAACATTAAAAAGACATTTATAGCCATTAATTATTTTTTGCTTTTCCATTTTCTTTATCCTGTAATTAACAACGTCTACAGAAAGATTTGTGTTCTTTGAAATGTCTACTATCTTTTTTCTTGAATTATTTACTAGTTCATTTAAAATTAATCTATCCTCTTTATCTAGCTCTATTTTTTTATTTTCTTCTCCAAATTCAAAAGTTTTTCTTTCTTCTTTAGAATCTAGCATCCATCTTCTATTAAATTGTAAAGCGTTTCTACTAATAGATAATTCCTTCTCTTGAATATATTTACTAAATTTTTCTAAGAGCATATCATGTATCTCAAAGAATTCATTCATCTGGATTGCCCTAATTCCAAACATCAAATCCCATCTTCCATTACAGGGAGCTATCCAAAAAACATCTTTATTTTCCATTAGAAAATCAATTAAGGATTCATACTTTTTTTTTGAAAGATCTTTTAGTCTTAAATATACCTTATAATCTACTGTTCCAAATCTATAATGTGCTGATACTGTATGGTATTTTAGGATTATTTTTTCATCTTCTAACTTTTTTAATCTATAATAAAGTGACTCTTTGCTCATTTGTATTTTCTTCGCAAGTTCTGTTAATCCTATTCTAGAATTTTTATCTAATTCATACAAAATCTTTCTATCTTTTAAATTTAGTTCCATATTTTAACATATTATAATTTATTTATATATTTATCCTTTTTTGTTAAAAATATTTGAAATAAGTTTTAATTAGTATATTATTTGTATTACTACTATGAAAAGACAAAATATACTATATCATGGAACTTGCAGAGCATTCTTAGCTTATGCTTTAGAAAATAAATGTCTATTTGGCGATGAAAATGGGAAATTAAGTCTTACCACCGAATTGTCCCATGCAATAGATTATGCAGAGCAGTGGAGTACTAAAGGAGGATTTAAGAGTATTGAAAAATATTTTGGAGAAGATATTGAAAAATCGCTATGTGAACCAATATTATTAGAATTAAATTCAAAAACAATTAAAAAAATTAAAAATTTAAGATATAACAATGATTGTGGAAGAGGCGAATATTATTTAGAAGGTAATTTAAGCTTAGATTTTGTTAAACAAATCTATTTTAAAGAAGGAATAGAAGACTTGAAAGGAGGTAGATAAACTATTGAAAAAATGATGATATTTGAAAAACAAGGAAAATATGATAAATAAGATAATTTCTAAATTGAAAGAAGTTATACAAGATAGATTAAAATAAACTCTAATTCTAAAAAATAAACTATGCAACTTTATAGTATCTTCTATTGTTAATTTTTATAACCAAACATTTAAAATATTTTTTACAAAAAATAATTAGTTATTGAACTAAAAAGAACAGAAAACTTGAAAAATATTTACTTATTTGGATTATCTGATTATTTGGGAGAGGTTCTTGTAGGAGGTACAATATTTTATAATTTTATAGTATTCTATTGATAAAAGCCAAATCAGAAACATTTATCCAAAAGTGTAATAATATTATAACATATGTTAAAAAATTATAACAATAAACAATGACAAATACAATTTAATTATTTCTACAAAAGGTTTATAAACTTTAGTTTATACATATGAACTATAATGGATACATATAAACTAAAATTTACACAACTGGAACAGGAAATATTCTCTTTTTTGTGCTTAAGGGCAGGAGAAAAACTAAGCCAAAGAGAAATTGCACAATCATTAAAGGTTTCCCCAACTGCAATAGCTAAAAGTCTGAAGAAGCTATTAGATATAAATTTCGCTAGGATTGAGAAGACAAAAACAATTAATTTTATCTCTTTAAACAGAGATAAACCATTAGTTATTGAATTAAAGAGAGCAGAAAACCTGAAAAACATTTACTTATCTGGATTATCCGATTATCTTGGAGAGAATCTTGCAGGAAGTACAATAATCTTATTTGGTAGCTATGCAAGAGGGGAAGATACGAACACCTCTGATATTGATATTGCGATTATTGAAAGAAAAGAAAAGAAAATTAATCTTGCACCTTATGAAAAAAGGTTAAATAAGAAAATAAATATTAATTTCTACAACTCCTGGAACTCAATACATATTTCTTTAAAGAATAATATACTTAATGGGATTGTATTGCATGGGGGTGTAAATTTATGAGTGTAATAAAGATTTTTGAAGAGTTTTTAAAGGAAGGCATTGTTAAGAAAATAAGCATAGACAAGAACAGAGCAAATAATATTTATCTTGAATCTGGGAGAAAATTCAAATTATTGCAAAAAAAGATTGATAAATTAGGAGTGGATGATGAAAGTGCAAATGATTACATTGAAGATTGTTATAACATATTAATCTTCTTAATAAGAGCAAAAATGCTTGAAGAAGGATATTCCAGTTCTGGACAAGGAGCACATGAAGCAGAGGTTTCTTATTCAAGAAAATTGAAATTTAATGAATCTGATATTGAGTTATTGGATAAATTAAGGCATTTTAGAAATGGAATTCTTTATTACGGAAAGAGATTTGACAAAGAATATGCTGAAAAGATAATTGAATTTACTAAAAAGAAGTTTAAATTATTGAATAAGTTATAAGTTAAATAGATTTCAACAATAAAAAATAAACTATGCAACTTTATAGTATCTTCTATTGTTAATTTTTATAACCAAACATTTAAAAGTAAAAAACATCTTTTGTTATCATGGCTCAAAGTAACATAAATACTGATGCTAATATTCCTGAAATGGATTTGGATAAAAATTATAGTCCTAAGAAGTTTGCTGTTCCAGAAGCCCCTACATCTGAAAAAGATAAGAGTGGAGATAAAATAAAAAAAGAACTGGATAAACTTAAGGGATATATTCTTAAAAAATATCCATTTACAAAGGCAATAAGTATTCTTCCTCCACAATCAATAAAAGATTTTATTGAGGAGGAAACAGAGAACTTAAACAAGGAACAGATTGAAAAACTTCAAAAGAAAGTTCATTTAAATATTATAATTCCTGATGAGAAAGTAAAAGATATTTATAAAATAAAGAAAGATATTATTGAACAAATTGAAAAATCTAAACAAGAAATTTGGATATATATGAGAACTCCTTCTGAAATTTGGGAGATTTGCACTGATCAAAAATTTGAATTGTATGCTGCAATGGCAATGTCTTTCCCCCTTCACGATAAAGGTATTTTAGGTGCTATGAGAGTAACAGAAATACATAAATCGTTAGTGTTACAGAAATTTGAGAAATATGTTGTTTCTTATGTTTTAGGAGGAAGCTTGATAAGAGGAGAAGCATCAAAAGATTCTGATGTAGATGTTTTTGTTATTATTAATGATACTGATGTTAAAAGAATGCCTAGACTTGAACTTAAAGAAAGATTAAGAGGTATAATCTATCAGTATGTCGGGGAAGCAAGTGCTCTTGCAGGAGTTAATAATAAACTTGAACCTCAGATATATCTTCTTACTGATTTTTGGGAAGCTGTTAAAGATGCTCATCCTGTTATGTTTACATTCATAAGAGATGGTGTTCCAATTTATGACAGGGGAACATTCATGCCTTGGAAAGCTCTTCTTAAGATGGGTAAATTGAAACCTTCTCCTGAAGCTATTGATATGTTTATGAGCATGGGAGACGGAGTAATACCAAGAAGTAAAAGAACTTTATTGTCTGATATTTTTGTGAATATCTTCTGGGGAATTACAACTCCAGCTCAAGCTTTATTGATGTTAAATGGGTGTCCTCCACCAAATGCAAAGAAAGAACTTGTAAGAGATTTCAAAAGAGAATTCTTAGATACAAAAATGATTGAAAAGAAATATATTGATTTTATGGAAAAAGTCATTAATATCTGGAGAGATTATGAACATGAAAAGATAAAAGAAATTTCTGGAACTGAGATTGATAAACTTCTTAAAGAAACTGAAGGATTTTTGAAGAGGTTAAAAGAATTAAGAACACAGATTGATAAAAAAGCTCAGGAAAAAATAATTGAAAAAATTTATTCTGATACAATTAATCTTTTAAGTGCTATATTTGGGAAAAAATCTCAACAGCAATTAGTTTTAGAGTTTGAAAAAAATCTTGTTAAAAAAGGAAAAATGACTCAACAACACTTGAGAATTTTAAAAAATATTATAGCTGCTAGAACAGAATTCAAGAAAGGAAAATTAGATGCTCATAAAGTTGATAATGCAAGAAAAGAAGCTTCAACATTAATCAATGATTTAATTGAATTTTCTCAAAGACGTGATATGGCTTTACTTGAAAAAAGAAGAATGAAGATTAAATTTAAACAAGGAAGTGGAGAGTTGCTTCTTTCAGGAGAGAATGCTTTCTTGTTTAGACAGAATAAAGTATTCAAGATAACTTCTAAATTAGAAGATTCAAATATGGAAGAAGTTTCAAAATCAAGGGAAGATCAAAAGAATAAGAAAGATGTCGGGTTTAACTCAAAGGTTTTTGATGTTTTAAAGAAAGAGCTAGGTGAATTTGAAGTTATCTTGTAAAATACTTAATATAACGAATAATCTAGATTATATTTTTTCTTCATATAATGGAAGAAATACTTCTTCAATTAATTGTTTTGCCCTTGCTGTTGATGAATTATTTTTTAAGGTTTCTTCTGCTATTCTTATTAATTGGTTATATCTTAATTTATCTTCTAATGCTGCAAATTCTTTCATCTTTACTATTCCGTATTCTAATCCTTCTTTGTTATTATTTTTAAAAGGGAATCCATTTCCAGTTGATTTTTCAATATTTAATTCGTGAACACTATCTATTAACCCGTCTATTTGATGTCCTATTATTAAGGTTCCTTCTGCAGGATAATTTATGTTTTGACCTCCACAAGGTTCATTGTTTGGAGTCATTAAACCATATGCATTATCTGTTCTTATTGCTCTCTTTTCTAGATTTCCGTCGAATTTTGAATAAGCAGCATATCCTCTACTTTCAAGTGCAGTTGTTAATGCTTTATCAACATATTTTTGTTCTCCGTTTGCATTTATTAAATATCTTAAATCATATTTTTCTGCAAAATACATTAAAGTTTCTAATTGCAATCTTGGGTTTTTATGTTCAGATAATCTGTTTGTGAGATTTAGTAATATACCTCCTTCCTTTAATCCTGTTGAATGTCTTATCTCTTCTCCTTCATGTTTTCTTTTTAGTATTGTTGCTTCTAAACCATCTAATTTTATACTATCAAGAAGGTCACTTCCATCTTTCTTTAAAGGATTTGGATATCCATGGACTCTCGGTCTTCCATCTGGATGTTTTACTTTATTTTTCTTTTTTATTGCATCCATTACTTGTGGTGCTAAATCATCAAATCCTCCATTGAGTATTCTTTGAAGGTAACCATTACTAACTGTTGTGAAATCATCAGAAGAATTTACTTCAGATGCCATAAAATCAAACTTTCCTTTAGTTATATAATAATACTTGCTTGGAGTGTATTGGTTGTCTTCAGAATCTCTTAATTCTATTCCTTTGTAAACCATTTCATCAAAAGATGCAAGTTCAGTGAAAAGGGGATTATGTCCTGTTGAAACAACTTTTATTCCCATAGCTTTTGCAACAGGTGCAACTGGACCAACCATCCAATCATGTAACCAAATTATATCTGGTCTGAATATTGGAATAACATTATTTATTATTCCAGCAGAAAATGCAATTGCCCTATCTTTAGCTTGAAATCTCCAAGAATCATCATACATTTTTGTGTTTGTTCCCTCTATTTTAACTTTGTTAAATGATGGGTGACTTATCAAGTATATTTTGTCTTGTAGAATATTTTGCATTTTTTTTATTTCAATTGTGCTCAAGTCATTGAATTTTTTTAAAGAACTTTCCCATTTTGGAGAACAAACTGCAAGGTCTATTCTTCCGTCTTTGAATATTGCTCTTGTGTAAGTTGAGGGAATTGGAGCCAATCCTCCTGTTGAAGCATTTATTTCCAGTTCTGGGAGGTCTATTGCGTCTGACTTAATTCCTATTTCCCCTATGTTTATTATTAATTCAGGTGTACAATTTAATACTCTTGGGTTTCTCATATTTTAGATGTCTTTTTTCAGTTTATAAATTTATCACATATAAAATATATACAAAACATTTATTTAGTAGAGGTTTATGGATTTTTTATGAGATACTTATTTATTCTTGGAAGAAACATTCCGCTTTCAATAGCAGAAATAAAAAGTTTTCTTAAGAGGACTTCTAATAATATTCTTGAAGAAAAACTTATAGGTAATGCTTTGCTTTTAGAATTGTCTGAAACTTTAGATGCAGGGACAGTTGATTTGCTTGGAGGAACATTAGGGATAGGTATTGTTTTGTGTAATGTTAAGGATATTGATAAAAGAGAAATTTATTTTGGAACAGAGAATAATTTTAATTATGTTATTTGGGATTTTTCTCCACATACTACTGTTGTTTCAGAATATTTGAAAAGAAGATTTAGGTCAGAAGAGCTTAGGGCTGTCGAGAAACAATTTGGTGGAAGTATAAAATCTCAAGACAAGAATATTATTAGAAAACCTTCTTCAAGTATTATTCATGAAGAATATTTTGTTTTTGAGAATTTGTTTGGGAGAGTTATCCAGAAGTGCAATTACAAGGAAATTGAAAAAAGGGACATGCAAAAACCTGTCAGGAGGGAAGAATTAAGTATTTCTCCAAGACTTGCTAAAATGATGATAAATCTTTCTGAAGTTAAAGAAGGAGAGACTTTATTGGATTGTTTCTGTGGAATAGGTGTGGTAATGATTGAGGCTTTAAATATGGATATAAATGCAGTTGGAATAGATAAAGATGTAAATGCAATTGAAGGAGCAAGACAGAATCTTCAATGGTTTAAATTTCCTACATCTTCATATAAACTTCTTTATGGAGATTCAATTAAATTAAAGATAAGTCCAGTTAATGTTCTTGTGAGTGAGCCTGATTTTGGGAGCGTATTAAAGAAAATACCAGGAAATAGAGAAGCTCAGAAAATGATAAATCAATTTGAAAAACTTATGATTGGTGTTTTAAATAACTTGAAAACAAGTGTTTCTGGTAAAATTGTATTTACTGCTCCTTTAATTAATACAGGAAGAGAGAGGGTGGGTTGTGATTATTCAAGAATATGTTTGAAAACAGGTTTAACAATTGAAGAGGGCTTTCCATTACCTGAATTCAGAGAAAACCAAATTGTTGGCAGAGAGATTGTGGTAATGAAGAGGTAAGTTATTGAGAAACCTTTAAAAAGTAATTTTATTGATTAATAATCATGACAGAAGGAAAAGTTATACAATTTAGAAGAGGAAGAAAAACAATTACTGAAAGACATTTTTTAATTGAAATTCAAGGAGTTTCAAAGAAAGAAGATGCTGCTAAATTTGTAGGAAAAGCAGTTATATGGAAGAGTCCTGCTGGAAAAGAGATTAAGGGTAAAATTGCTGCTACTCATGGAAATAAAGGTATTGTAAGAGCTATTTTTGAGAAAGGATTACCTGGACAGGCGATTACAACTAAAGTAGAGGTTAAATAAGATGAAAAAAGGAGTCAATATTCTTTCTAAAAATCAAGTTTATATGGATAGGCTTGTGTATAGCTTATATGGTTCTCCTATTTCTTGGGCTGGGAGTAGCAGATTGATTGTTAAAGGATACCCTGGGTTTGAGATAAGGTCAGAGAAAAGTTTTTTTGATGATGATTATAAACATAAAATAATCTTTGGAAATTCAATCAGCAAAGATGAAATGCAATATTTAACTAAGTTAGCAAGAACAAAAGATTTATCTTGTTCAGATGTAGATGAAATCATTCATGAAGCTAAAAAAAATTTATACCATAAACTCGAGGGGATAAGAAAATAAAATGGCATCATTAAGAAAAGCAAATGCATATTCAAAGAGAAAAACAGTTCCTTATACAAGAGTGAGTAAAAGGAAAAACAGAGCTTATATAAAAGTGGTTCCTCCTCAGAAAATTGTTAAATTTAGTATGGGAGATGGAAATGCTTATGAAACAGGAAAATATCCTCATAAGCTTTCTTTGGTTGCAACAGAAAAAGTTCAAGTAAGACATAATGCTCTTGAATCTTGCAGACAATATGTAAATAAAGTTTTAGATAAGAATATTCCAGGACAATACTTTTTCAGGGTTGTTCCTTTTCCACATCATATTCAAAGAGAAAACAAAATGCTTACTGGTGCAGGAGCTGATAGAATGCAGACAGGAATGCAATTATCTTTTGGTAAAAGTGTAGGAAAATCAGCTATATTAAAACCAAATGCTGAAATATTCCTTATTGCTGTTTCAACACCAAAAGCACTTATAGTAGCAAGACAGGCATTCAAGGAAATAAAATCTAAACTTCCTTGTAAAACTCGAGTAGTTTATGAGTTAGTTTCTGATTCTGTTTAAAATAAGGATTTGTCACTTTTGTTTAATGGTAACATTAACGAAAGATTTATAAACTTCAAGTTTCTATAATTTACATGACAGATGAAAAATCAAAAGAAAAATCAAAGGAAGAATTAAGAGCAGAAATGGCTATGAAAAACCTTAAAGGTTCACTGTGGAATTATGCTGCTCCAAAGATAGTTACACATGCAAGATATGGTGAAATTTCAGATTCAATTAAATATTTCTATTCAAATCTAATAGCTAAAGCTCCTGATCAGAATATTTATAATCAATTATTTTTACCTCAACTTATGTATGAGGGTGGAGCTATAACAAGCCCTTATCTTCAAAATACTTCTTATGCAATATTACAAGATGATTTATTGAATATTAAGGTTGAAGATGCTTTAGGACTTATTGGATATAAAGGAACACTTAATAAAGAATTATCTGGAAAGTATGTTAAAGATACAGGAAGTATTGCAGGATTAATCTTAGATAGAGTTTTCAGAACTAAAGGAGATATGTTCGCTAAAGATATTCTTGATACTAGAATAAAAGAAGGTCCAAAAGATTTAGAAGCAATAATTGGTGAACCTGAAAATAAAGAACAAGGCAAGCAATAATCTTCATAGATAGATTAATAAACTCGCTTTTTGATTGTTTTTTACTTATTTATTAAAATGGCAAAAAAAACACATACAAAGAAAAATGTAATTAAAAAATTCACTTATAGTTTGACTCCTGTTGAAGAGATTGCTGTAAGAAATGAGTTGCCTGTAAAGGAAGTGAGAGAAGCTTATAGAAAATGTAGGATGGCTGTTCTTAAAGAAACAATCCAAGATATAAGAAAAGGTAAAGCAAATATTAATTATTTTAATCTTATGGACAGAGTTTTTTCTTTAACTGAGGAATATTTGGATGCTAAAAGACTTAAAGAAATACATGAACAGGAAAAACTTTATTGTCTTAATGATTTTTCTGTTGAGAACGGATTAACTTATTCAAATGTTAAAAATATTTATTCTAGATTTAATTCAAGATTATTTTCTAATCCAGATTTAAATAATCTTGAAAGAGTTATTGACTATAATCCTGAATTAAGTCAAAAAGCATTTGATTTAACTAAGAAATATTTTTCTATTCAAGCACATGGTAAGTTGAATCTAAGATAAATTTTATTTTATTAGTTTGTTTACTAGTTGAGCCATTGTTCTTATGAAATCTTCTGTTCTTGCTTGCCAAGCATCTATTTCAACCCCTTTTAGGTCTGTTATTTCACCATGAGCTATTTTTTTATGCATCATATTTAGCTCTCTAAACCAATCCACATATTTCATTTTTAATTTTCCTGAATTTACAAAATTCATTTTTAATTCTCCTGGTATGTGTTCTGGAGAGGGTGGAGAAATATTTCCTGCAATGAGTGCAGCATGAGAAGAATCAACCATTGCCCAATACAATCCTTCTATTGCATTTAATTCAGCTTCTTTGCTTCTTGCATAATGTAATGGAGCTCTTTGTAAACAAGAATAAATTGCTTCTGGTGTTGCCTTTATTTTTCCTTCTAATAGCAATCGTTTTAATGGATTGAAAAATCCTCCTGCATCTATCATCGCTTCACCATATCTTATAATATTCATAACTGTAGGGTCTCCTCTTATCATATCTTCCCACCAAGTTGTCAATTTCATTGTGTTTATGTGGAGTTCTTTTTTATACGGGCTTTGTTGAACTATTTTTTCAAGTTCTTCTCTGTACCAAATAACTAATTTTTGGTCCCATTTTACTGAAGCATCATCTATTATTATCATTATATCTATATCAGAACCAGGAGTAACATTTTGTTTTGCTGTTGACCCAAATAAAACTATAGATTTTACAATTTTATTGAATTTTTTATATACTTTAATTGCAAAATCCATTGCAATTTCATCTTCTGTTTTTAATTTTAATGTAGGAATTTCTACTTTAGATTTTTCTTTTTTAGGTTCTAAAATTTTGCTTTCTTTTTTCACCTTTTTTGTTTTTGCTTTCTTTTTCACCATCTTTTACTTTTTTATAAAGATATTTTACTTTTTAAAGCTTTTTTTTAAAGGTCTCAAATAAAGCATGAGTGCAAAAAATATCATAAACACTCCCAAGATTCCCATTGTTACGTTTGAGTCCCCTCCTATAACTGCTCCTGTCATATTCAAATTGAATATTAAAAAGAATGTTCCTATAAATCCTATGACTGCTGCAGCAATTTTTTGTGGAACAACATATTTTTCTATTGCACCAACCACTTCTTTTGTGTATTGTTTGTGAGTTTCATAGAGATTTTTTAATAAGTATCTTTCTTTTTTCTTGTCTATGAGTTTAGATTCTGCAAGCAAAGCTATTGCAGGAGAGGCAAAACCAAGATAATGAAGTTTCTCGAGTGGTTTTTCTACTTCTGGGACATTATAGCCACCTTCTTTTATTAGGTAAAGCAATTCATTAAAAGTTTCTGTTGTTCTATCAAGATAATCTGTTCCTTCTGTTTTTTTGAATGGTCTAGTAATTTTTTGAAGGAGACTTCTTTCAAGTTTTCCTTCTCTTTTTATTAGTTTTTTTGACTTTTCGTCAAGAATCAAGTAACTTCCTTGTTCTAATAGTGCTTTTTTTCCTCTTTCATCTAACATACTTCCTGAACTTATGTAGTTTCTTGTTTCTGATATTGCTTTATTCCTAGCTTCTTGAGAATTGTAACCCATTTCTCTGCTTGTTTCATATATCTCATTGAACATATTTTCCACACCTTTAACATCAGCATGTCTTAAGAAATATCCTTTGTAGTTTGCGAATCTTGGATTCGCTTCTATCATCTTTTCTATCCCCTCTTTAATTAATCCTTCTATTGCTTTCTGATTTTTTTTAATTTCCTTTTTTGTTGGCATGTTTATTTTAAGTTTTTTTGATTAATAAATTTATTTACTCCATTCCTCTTTGACTGAATCTCCCTCCAGAGCTTTTCATGTCTCCCCCTAAATCTTGGGGGAGCTGAGAAAATCCTGCTCCAAATATTTGATAATTATTTGAAGGAAGCATCATTCCATATCCAGAGAGATAATTTTGTTGTAATCCAATAGATTGGTTCCAATATGGTCCTGGTCCTGTCATATACATCGGAGAACCTAATCCCTCAAGAGCTTCTTTTACAGGAGAAGTTTTCATTCCTGTCCACCAATCTCCTGCTTCAATTATTTTCTTAGCTTCAAATCCTTTTTCACCTAATTTTTCCATTATCTCTTTCATAGGCACATTTCCCATACCCATAGGTAATTCAGTGTGTTCAAATCCAAAATTATCAGATAGATGAATATGTTTTACATAAGGGGCTATTTTTTCTGTTTCTCTTATTATATCTTGTTCTTTGAACCCTTCTTTTCTTAACATATTTATATGTCCTACATCCCATGTTGCACCTATTAATTTTTCAGCTATTTTTTCTGCTTCTTTCTCACTCATATTTTTTTCTTTTACTGCTTTTTCAACAAATTTTTTTCTTGATTCAACAACCAAATTTCTTAAATCTTCTCCAGTAGATAATCCAAATCCTGCAGGGGGATTTTCTATAAGTGTTATAGGTGTTTTGTTTGGGTCTTTGAATTTGTCAAATGCATTAAATGCAGCATTTCCAAATGTTTTTGCCGATTGTTCTGTTGCAAATTCTTCTATAGGTACAAACATTTCAGGAGCAAGTTTTGGATTTTGTAATTCATTTAATAAACTTCTTATAGCCATTGATTGAGCTAATGGGTCTATTCCTGCTTTTTGTATGTCTTCTTTATATTGTTCAGAAATTTTTGCTAATTCTCGTTTTTGTTTATCATTACCGAATTCATATCCTTTACTAAATATTGATCTAGCTTGTCTATTTATTTCCTCAAGGTACCTTTGAGCATCATAATATCTTGCTAATGCGTTTTGTTGAGGTTTACTTAATACTTCATATGGGTTTAATCCCTTTTTCTTTATTTCCTCTATAGATCCTAATACATCCTGAATCATAGCCCCATTTTCTCCTAATATCTGGTCTGCTCTTTCTTTGTTGAAAAATAATTGTGTTAATTGATTGTCCCAGCTAGTTGCATTTAGTGATTCTAAATTCCTTTCTGGAGTATATGTTTCGCCTTTAGATAAATCTTCTCCAGGGTAATATTTTTTTTCTGTATCTAAATGAATCATTTTACCAGTTTCTCTTTCAACTGCAACCATTCTTTTGAATTCTCTTGGTTTTTTTCCTTCAACATCTCCTAGTGTTTTCCAAGTTGAACTTGGAATTCCTTGTGCAGAATGAAAATTAACAGTTATGTTTCCATCTGGTTTTAGTTCATGACTTCTTAAAAGAGCTTCAGTTATTTTTCTTTCAGCTAATTCTCTGTTTAGTTCACTAAATCCTTGCTCACCCATTCCAGTGCTGTCTATAACAGGACCATGAACTGAAACATCTCCTCCAACTAATTTACTTAATTGTCTTATTTCTGTAAGTTGTTGCTTTGGAATAGCATCCATTACTCTTGGTTCTATAAATTCAATTTCTACATTTTTTAAACCAGAGGCAAGTTTGTCTGATACTTCTTTTATTTGATTTATTGTTCCTGGATTTGTAGTTATACCTAGTGAACCTACATTTGCTCTATACCCTGTAAATGAACTAGAATAAGCTTTGTTTGGGTCTAGAGTGCTATATCCTCCTTGATATACATTTTCAATTATGTATCCTCCTTTTTTTGCCATATTATATACTGTACTATATAATTTATTAAGTTAATGGTTTTAATTTTAAATATAATATGTTATTCAATATTCACTTGGAGTGTACTTAATTTCTTTTCTATTAAAAGGGTCTTTTTTTGGTTTTTTTAATATATCAAATCTTTCCATTGTTGTTTTTGGAGAAGAATATTTTTCAAATTTTTCAGGTTCTTGTATTTTTTCTTTATATAAATCTCCTGCCTTTATTTCTCTGAATCTAAAGAAATTTTCAGGAGGTGCTTTTTCAATTTCTCTTCTTTGAGTAAAATTAGCAATTCTTTCATTATAACGGGGTGTGTATTTTTTTTCTTCTTCAGTTGTGCTTGGAATGTAATTAATTTCTTCTGAACTTCTTTTTTTTGTTTCTCCTAAATTGAGTATATCTATATTTCCTGTTATTATATTTCTTTCAAGGACTATTTGGCTTTTTTCTGGAGCATTTATCTTTTTTAATGAAGGAGAAAAATTTATATTTGTATTTTTTAAAAGTTCTTGCACTTTTGGAGAGTTTGTTTTTCCACTGTCTTCTTTAATCATCTTTTCAAGAGAATTTACTTCTTCTTGACTGAGTGTTAAATTTAATTTTTTTATTTTGCTTTTTTCTTTTTTTGGTTGTTCTAGCTTTTTTAGAGATGATTTGTTTTTTGGCTTTTTTTCCATTATTTAATTAGGATTAAGAAATATATAATAGTTTTTATTTGTAAATTTGAAGTTTTTAAGTGTAACTTGCCATTCCATGTGATTTCTTGTAAATATCAAAAAGAGCCATTGCAGTACTTGTTGCACCCTCTTCTGCCAGAGGTCTTAAGTGAGTTTTTTCAACCCAATTATCTTTTGTTATTGGTTTATCTTCTTTATTATCTTTTTTAGGAGCTTCTTTTTTTTCTTCTTTTGTATTATAAAATCCAAACAGAGCAAGGAAAGGATTAGAAGTGTCTTTTTGTTCTTTCTCTTTTTCTTTCTCTTCTTTTTCATTTAAAAAAGAGTTTATTTCTTCTTGCAATTGATTTAAGCTTTCATCTGTTGCTCCTTCTATTAATTTCAACACATCTTCTAAATCAGATTTTTCAAGTTCTCTGTTTAGTTTGTTTAATTCATCTTCATTTAAAGCATATGCTTTGAAAGTTATATCTGCTTTTCCTCCAAATGTAAAATGAGATTGCTGAGAAATTCTTTGAGGTATTCCTCTGAATGTGAATTCAACTAATATACAACTATAATATTTTCTCATCTTTTTATAGATTGATTCTTTTGCAAAATCTTTTGGAATTAAACCTTCCATAGCAGCATCTTTTGGGTTTATTTCTCTTTTTCCAATTAAAGTTAGGTTCAACATTATTGTGTTAAATGTTTTAACTAATGCAGGTTCTCTTAAATTTTCCTTGCTTTCTAAATCATATGCTGCTCTTAAGTAAGGTTTTACCCATCTTGAATATAACTTTAAACTATTTACCTGACTCTTCAAATAATTTCTTTCAAGTTCATATCTTTTTCTTAGTTCTTGTTCTGATTGTTTTAGCCATATATTAAATTCAGCTATTCTTGGAATTAGTATTCTTTTTACTCTTTCATTTAAATCCAAGGATTTAGCATGATTTTCATCTTTGGAAGCTAAGAATGCATCTATTAGAGTTACAAATCCACTCTGTCCCAATGCCATTGCCTTTATACTTGAATTTCCTTTTTGAATGTCTACTTTATCCATCCATATTTGTTTAAGAGAAAGAATAGCTCCTTCTTTTTTTGAAGGATTTTTTAAATCATCATAGCTTTGTAACCTTGTTCTAAATTCTTTTAAATCATAAACTATATTGAGAACACTTCTTAAAACAGTGTTTATATCCCCCATTATTTTGCTTGCTTGATTTTGCATTATTGTTGCTCTTTGTCCTAATTCAGCAAAATGTCCTGAACCAGGTGATGAAGAAAAGTTATCTATTAGTTTTTCAGTTTTTAATCCCATATCTGCCATTAAATCAATTATAAAAAAGTATACTGGCTCTAATGTTTCTACAGCAGAATCATATACAAGGGTATGTTCTGCTGCAGGACCCTCTTTGTAATTTGGGGATATTTTTTCTATCAAATCTGATACTACTGAACCCATGTAAATCTAAAGAATTTCCCATTTAAAAAATGTTTGATGAATTATTTAAATACTTTTTTGATTAACTGTTAATAATAACTTTTAAAAATAATCTTTGTCTTTATTGATTATGGGTCTTTTTAGAAGAAACAAGATTGTGGATTACACTGAAAATTATCATTATCAGAGAAAGAAAGCTAAGGCAAATATGAAAGATAATCTTTCTGAGAATTCAGATACTTCTTCTGCTTCTTCTAGTAAAACTCAAGAAAGTTCTTTAGGAGGTTTTTTTAATTTTTTTGGAGGTTCATCTCCTAGTTCTCAATCTACTTCAAATATTTCAGATAATCTTTCTACTAGTGATAATTCAGGATTAAGTTCTTCAACAGAAATTTTAGATGCTGAAGAAAAAAGAAGAAGACTTGCACTAAGACTTAAGAATATGACAGATAGGATAGAGGATTTATCCAATCAATTATATCAATTACAACAAAGAATGGAAGTTGTAGAGAAAAAAATTAATTTGGGGAGATATGAACAATGAAAGATTTTGAAAAAAAAGCAAAAGCACATGCACTTAAAAATGCAATCCGTTATAATGGAAAGGCAAGTTCTGGAGCAGTTATTTCTGGTTTGTTTGCAGAGGGTTTGAAAAAAGAAGAAGTTAAAGAATATTCTAAAAAAATAAATGAGATTGTTGTTTCTGTAAATAAATTATCTTTGGATGAACAGAAAAAAGAATATGAAAAGTTACAAGGTATTATTTCTGAGAGAGAAGTAAGAGAAGGATTAGAAGAACTTCCAAATGTTCCTAAATCAGGGGTAGTTATGAGATTTGCACCTGCAGCTTCTGGACCAATGCATTTAGGACATGCTATTACTGGAACGATTAGTTCTTTATATGTTAAAAAATATGGAGGTAAATTTTATTTAAGAATAGAAGATACAAATCCTGATAAAGTTTTTAGTGATTGTTATAAATCCTTTAAGGAAGATTCTGACTGGCTTTTTGGTAATGTAACCGAATATATAATTCAATCAGATAGAATGGAAATTTATTATAAGTATGCTGAAAAGTTTTTGAGAAAAGGTGCTGCTTATATTTGTACTTGTTCTCCTGAAAAGTTCAAAGGATTTGTTAATTTAAAAGAAAATTGTCCATGTAGAAATAATGATTTGAAAGAGAATCTTTATCGTTGGAAAAAAATGCTATCTAAAGATTCCAAAGAGAATTACAAACAAGGGAGTGCAATATTAAGATTTAAATCTTCTATGCAAGATTCAAATCCTGCAATGAGGGATTTTCCATTAGCGAGGATAAATGAGAATGAACACCCGAGGCAGAAAAAGAAATATAGAGTCTGGCCTCTTATGAATTTATCTGTTACAGTGGATGATATTGAATATGGAATGACTCATATTATACGTGCTAAAGAACATATGGATAATGCAAAGAGACAAAAGATGATGTATAAGGTTTTAGGTTTAGAAAAAAAATTCCCTTGGACATATTTTATGGGAAGAATAAAATTTAATGATTTGCCTCTGTCTAAAAGAAAAATAGTAGCTGCAATTGAATCAGGAGATTATGAAGGATGGGAAGATATAAGGCTTCCTACACTTTTTGCTCTTAAAAAGAGAGGATATAAATCAGAAGCTTTTTTTAAATTTGCAGAACAAAGGGGCTTAACAGATGTAGATAAAGTGATGGATAGCAAGGATCTTTTTAAGATTCTTGATACTTTTAATAAATAGTTCTTAAACAAAAAGGTTTTTATAGGTGTTTTTTCTTATTAATGTAGACCATAAATGGTCATTTTAAATTGTTTGAAAGGAGGTTGATATGAAAAGCAATAAAAAAGGTTTGTCTACAATTGTTGCAACACTATTAATCATATTGCTTACACTTGTGGCAGTTGGTATAATTTGGGTTGTTATAAGAGGTGTTGTTCGAGATAGCACCGACCAAGTAGATATTGACTCAAAGTGTTTAGCTGCTAGTGTTGAAGCTACAAGAGTTGTTTTAGATACTACTCCTGATCCAGATGAATATCTTGTAACTATTACAAGAACTGGGGGTGACGATGCATTAGGTGGAGTTAAATTAGTCTTTACTGCTTCAGATGGTTCTAGTAATGCAGTTATTGATTGGGATTTATCAGGGACAGGTACCCATGCTCCTTTACCTGCTTTAGGATCTAGACAGATTTCTATACCAGTCGGAGGTGGAGAGAACCAGATACCTAGTGATTTAAATCCAACAATGGTTAGTGTTGTAGTGTATTTCTTAGATACATCTAACAATCCTCAACTTTGTAGTACTGCAAACGCGTATAAATTTGGATAAATTTTTATTTTTTTTATTTTTCTTTTTTAATTATTTTATTTTTAAATTAGTGAATACTTTATTTATTTTATATAGAAAATAAATTAGAATTATTTAGAAGGAACTATTTTGTAGACTTCTTCATTTTTTCTTACAAGTGGAAGTTTTACCCCAATTTCCTGGCCCTTTTCTGCTTTTTCAACTGGAGATTTTTTTATTTCAATTCTTTCTATTTTTGAATTAATTATCCCTGTTGATTTTCCAATAACAATTATTTTATCTCCTACTTTAATTCCAGAAACAAGTTTAATTGTGGCAACTTGTATTTTTGGATAATAGTTGGTTATCTTTCCAATAAATTGTTTTTTTTCTGTTGCATTAGAATGTTCTATTGGAGAAAAATCTTTTGGAGTTGGTTTTCCCAAATAAAATCCAGTAGAAAATCCTTTGTTGTATACTTTTTGCAATTCTTCCATTGACTCTTTTATTTCATTAGGTGTTAATTTTTTGTTTAATGCTTTTTTGTATACTTGTATAACTTTGTCAAGGTATCGTGGGTCACGATTTCTCCCTTCTATTTTGAAACATGTTATTCCTGCTTTTTTTAAATCTTCAATAAATGGAAGTGTGCATAAATCTTTTGCAGAAAGAACATGGTTGTTTTCAATTTCAAGTTCATAACCCTCTTGTGTGTCTTTTATTGTATAACTTCTTCTACAGGGATGGATACATTCTCCACGATTTGCAGATTTGTTAAATAAGAATTGGGACATTAAACATCTTCCACTTACAGCTAGGCACATTGCTCCATGAACAAATGTTTCAACCTTTATGTCTATATTTTTTATTATTTCTTTTATTTGTTTAAGATTTAACTCTCTTGCAAGGATTATCCTTTCAGCTCCTAGTTTTTCATAGAACTTTGCAGATTCAATATTGGATATTGATGCTTGAGTTGAAATATGGAAAGGTATTTTGTATTTTTTACATAGTTGAATTACGCCCAAATCCCAACAGATTATTGCATCTACTTTTCCTTTTACCTTTTTTATTATTTCTTCTATTTTTTTTAATTCATCTGAATAAATAATTGAATTTAATGTTAAGTATTTTTTTACTATTTTTCCTTGTTTTTTATTTTTGTTGCAGATTTCGTTTATTTTGTTTAAATCTTTTAATTGGAAATTTCTTGCATTTGCTCTTAATGAAAATTCTTTTAATCCAAAATAAACCGCATCTGCTCCTGAATTAACAGCAGTTTGTAGCATTGCAAAATTTCCTGCTGGGGCTAGAAGTTCATATCTTTCTTTGTTTTTAGTGTTTTTTTGCATATTATCAGAAAGTAATAAGAGTTTTTAAGAGTGATGATTTGTTTGGAGTATCTTATATCTTGTTTTGTATAAATACTTAAAAATCTTTTAAATCTTAAATCGTTCTATGAAAAATTTATCAAAAATACTCGGAATCTCTTTATTAGGAGCTTTGAGTTTTAATTCTCATGCTCAGAATAAATCTTTTGTTAAAGAAGATTATCATCAATATTGTATGAATTATGCTTTAGCAGACCTTAATGGAGATTCTATTTATGATGTTGTTGCAGTTGATTATGATTTAAATTTAAATGGAAAAAAAGATGTTAGAGGTTTATTTATAATTACAGGCAAGAGAGAAGAACCTGGGCAGGGGGTTGTTTATACAACCAAAAATAAGGCTTTCATGTTAGTGATAGATTACAATGAAGATGGAGAAGATGATGAAATATTAGTAGATAGAGATTTAGATGGGAATTTGGATTTTTATAAAAATCTTAAAGATATTAGGAAACCTAAACCTTTGATTTTGTGATTTTTATTGAGTTAAAATAATAAAAAAATAAAATAAAATTTTGTTTTTAACTAAACTCTTTAGCTAAGTCTCTCGCTTTTTTACATACTTCTTTTCCTGTTTTGAAACCTGCCTTACATTGTTTTTTTGCTTTTTTATATCCTAGTTTGCATTGTTTTTTTGCTTCTTTTTTTCTATCACCATCTGGTATTGATGTTTTACATTTTTTCAATGCGTCTTTAGATACACCAAAACAAGTCTTTTTTACCTCTGCATTTTTAGACACACAGGTACCATACACTTCTTTTGATGCAGATTTTTCACCTGCAGCATAGGCAGTTCCCACAACAAGTAATGCAAGCATTACTCCAACTAAGAGAACTAATTTTTTATTCATCTTATAATCCTCCGATATAATGACATTTAGTATGTTTATAAAATATATGTTTTACACCATATATGTTTTTTTAACAAATAAAAAGAATTATTTATTTCTTTTTGAGATTCTTCTTTATTCTTTTCGAAAATTATCTTTCAAAACATTTAAATATTAGTATATACATGGTATATACATAATAACATGGAAGAAAAAATAGTAAGGAAGGTAACTGAAATAGGAAATGGGGCACATATATTTGCACCAAAAGAATGGCTTGGAGAAGAAGTTGTAATAGTTAGAACTCCAAGAAAAGATCCTAAGGAAGAAGTAATTAAGGTTCTTTATCCGTATCTTGACAAGATTATAGCTGTTTTTTTATTTGGAAGTTATGCAAGAGGGGAGCAGGAAAAGAATTCAGATATGGATGTTTTTGTTATTTCTAATGAAAAATTTAAAGTTAATTCAAATAATATTGATTTAATTATTGTACCTGAAAATAAACTTGAAATTGCAAAGGAGATTAATCCTATATTATTTTATTCAATGTTAAATGAAGCAAAGCAAATAATTAATCCTTCTTATCTGGAAAAACTGAAAAAAGAAAAAGTTAATTTTGGTTATTTTAAATGGTTTATAGAAGATACAAAGAAATCAATAGATTCTAATAAAGAAATAATAGAAATGGATAAGAAGCTTAAAAATAGAGGAGTCTCTGAGAGTGTTATTTATTCACTTATATTAAGACTTAGAGGAGTTTTCATTATTAATCTTCTTTTAAACAATAAAAAATATTCGAAGAAAATATTTAAAGAATGGGTCATTAAAAATTCAAGTATAAATTATGATGATGCTTATAGTATTTATCAATCTGTAAGAGATAATAAAAAACCAGATAAAGAGGTGTTAATGGAACAAGGAGAAACTTTGCTTTCATTACTTATAGAAGAAACAGAGAATCTTTCAAAAAAGATAAAATAAACAAGAAGAGTTATCTTTCAAATGAAAAGGAAAAAAAGATTAAAGAAAGGAATTGATTCTTTAAAAGAGCAGATTGAGATTCATGAAAAAAAGAAAAAGAAGGCAGAAGAGGCAGATATGAAAGAATTAGTTGGTTATTATGAAAAAGAGATACTCTCTAAAGAGAAAGCTTTGAAAGAAAAGAAAGCTCTTCTAGATAAACAATAATTTTTGTAAACAAAAAGAATTAAAAGTCCTTCAATTAGCATCTATACTGGTGATTATAGTATGGTGTTTTCTAAAACAATAAATTAATAAAATATAAATTGAATTATTTAATATGAAAAGATTAAGTTCTTCTGAGATATTCTTAATTGTTGCTAATCTTGCGCCTATTTTGGGTATTTTCTTTTTTGACTGGAGTTTATTTTCAGTTTTAATTGCTTATTGGGTAGAGACAGGGGTTGTTTTTTTATATGCTCTGGCAAAAAGAATTTATACTGTAAGAAATAGCAAGAGAAAAGAAGATCGTTCTGAAGCACTGGCATCTATTTTTACTGCTGTTGCTGCTTATGGCTCTTTTATTATAATTCATTTTGCACTTATCCTTGATTTAGCATATCCTGGAATAAACAATACTTTATCTGGAGTGTTTAAGGAATATATAAATGAGATTGGTTTAATGATTGTAATTTTCTTTATAAGTCATGGACAGTCTTTTTATATTAATTTTATAAAAAATAGAGAATCAGAAAAGATTGAAGTAAAAGAATTGTTATTTGATGATATAAAAAATGTTTTAAATAGATTTTTACTTATGCAATTAATAGTTTTGGCAGGTTTTTATTTACTTGAATTTACTAATGGCTCTATTTATTTATATGCAATATTTATATTTGCAAAGATAGTAGTTGATTTAAATGCCCATAGAAGAAAACATGAACTTGAATCTTATAAAAGTTTTATACCTGACCCCAATACTCCTAAACCTTTGTATGTTCCTCCTAATTCATATTAACCTAAACAAAAAGAATTAAAAGTCCTCTAAATTAGTATTTTTAGTAGCTGTCTTATGGCAGTTATGAATTCCATGGCGGTTGTAGTATAACGGTAGTACATACGGTTGTGGTCCGTATAGAGAGGGTTCGATTCCCTCCATCCGCCCTGTACAATGATGCTCGGTTTATGTAACTGTATGAGTCAGAGCTTTCAATATTATAAAAATTTAAATGACAAAATATTTAAATTATAAAAAATTGATTAAATAATGAAAAATAAGGGGTGGATAATAACTTTAATAATTGTGTTGATTATACTTATTTTGGGATATTTCTTTTACCCTTTGTGTCGTTTTCATAAAATAGGTTCTGATTTTTACATTAATGCAGATTCGACTCCAACATTAACTTGTCATTGTTCTATTTCAGGAGCTGTGTGTGTTTCAGAAGGGAAGCATATTGATTTAATTGAAGGGGAGTATATTGATTTAACTGAAGATGAGCTTAAATACAGAGTAGATGATGCATTTAATGAAGATAATCTCTAATTAATTTTTTATATTCTTCAATAATCTCATATCTTCTCCATCCGCTATTTTTTGTTATTCTATGATAGTAACAAATAGGAAGATTTATAAATAGGGGTTTCTTTAGATAAATATGGGAATAAATGGAAGACTTACTAATAAAAATCTAGAAAGAAAAATTAAGGATATGGAAGTCGGAGAAGAAGGATTTGCTGTTCCATGGGCTTTAGGTTTTAATGAATATAAAATTCCTTATTTGAATGTTGAATTTAGTATTGGGAAATCTCCTTATGGAAGTAGATCTATGCCTATAAAGAGAATTGGAAGAGGATTAGCAGATTATGATATTAATCTAGAGTTTGATTATTTTGGAGGAGCTTATAAATGGGATACAAGTTCAGAACCTTTTGAAGGGGTAATTGGAGTTAATCCAGACAGCATCGTGATGTTGAATTATAACAGTCAAATTTCAGATAAAGATAGGTATCCGAAAACTTATGAAATTAGGCAGAAATTAACAGAAGCTATTAATAAAGAAGATTATGAACTTGCATCTAAACTAAGAGATGAAATAAACAAAACAGACGAACCTCTTAAGTAAAACAACTCTGAAAATAAGTTTTTTATCTGTCCTAAATAAACCAATGAAACTCCTTTAGATAATTTTATTAATTATATTAATTATATTTTAATTAGATAATGGGGATTAAAATGAAGCAATATGATATTGCAATTATAGGTGCAGGTCCTGCTGGTTTAACTGCTGCATTATATTCTGCAAGAAATGGATTAAGTGTGGGAGTTATATCTAAAGATATAGGTGGAACTGTGAATTCTGTTCTTAGAATTGAGAACTGGCCAGGATTTAGTGGTTCTGGTCCTGAATTAATAAAGAAATTTTATGAGCAAGTAAAGAGATATAAAATTGATTTTATACTTGAAGAAGTTGCTTCTATTGAGCATAAAGATAATAAAGGGAAAAATAAAGAATTTATTGTTAAGACAAAACAACAAGAGATTAAATGCAAGTCTGTTATTTTGGCCACAGGAGCTGAAAAAAAGAAACTTAAAATACCCGGTGAAGCAGAATTTTTGGGTAGAGGTGTGAGTTATTGTGCAACATGTGATTCATTTTTCTTTAAAAATAAAGATGTTGCAATTATAAGTGAGAGTGATTGCACAGCAACTTCAGCACTTGTTTTGTCTGATATTGCAAAAAAAGTTTATCTGATTTATAGAGGAGAAAAACTTAAATGTGAAGATGTAAATCAAGAAAAACTTAAAGAAAAAAAGAATGTTAAAATATTTTATAATACTACTCCTATTGAAATTACTGGGAAAAATAAAGTAGAAGAATTAAAGATTTTTTGCAAAGGTAAAAGAGATGTTCTTAAGGTAGATGGAGTTTTTATTGAGATAGGTTCTGCTCCTCTTGCAGAGTTTACAAAGAATCTTGGTTTGAAGATGGATAATGAGAAATTTATTCGTGTTGATGAAGATATGAAAACTTCTGTTGAAGGAGTATATGCTGCTGGAGATGTTACACACACTAAATTGAAGCAAGTAGTTGTTGCTGCTTCTCAAGGAGCAATTGCAGCTAATTCTGCTTATAACTGGTTGAATAAGTAGTTTATCATAATTAAATTTAAAAATAATAAAATAAACTAATTTTTATGGCAACATCAATTGAACAATTTACAGCTCCAGGAAAATATTACTATGAATTATCTAAAGAAAATATTGAAGCACAATTAAGGATTCCTGTTAATAATATTTGTACCTATTATACATTGGGGAACAAACCAAAATCTTTTCGTGAAAATACATACTATAATTCTTTTAAATCTAGAAAAAAGTGAATTTTTACTCATTTAAATAAGTCTTTTAAACTAGCTATTTCTTTGATAATTATGGCATTTAATTTTGAGACTGAAAAACTGAGAAAACATCTTGAAAAAATAAAACCCAAAAGGGTTTTAGTTCAGTTACCTGAAGGGGTAAAACAAAATTCTTTTGAATTACTTGAATTTTTTGAAAAATTAAAAATAGAAGCTATATTTTCTGGTGAAACTTGTTGGGGAGGTTGCGCAGTTGCAGTAGAAGAAGCTAAATCTGTTAAAGCAGATTTAATTGTTCATTTTGGACACTCTGAATTTATGAAAGTTAATTTTCCTGTTATCTATATTCCAATAAAAGACGAATTAAATTTAGAGTCTTTACTTAAGAAATCTCTTTCTGAATTGAAATCTTTTAAAAATATTGGATTGAGTTGTTCAGTCCAACATATTCATGATTTAAAAAATATCCTTGAATTTTATGAGAATAATGGGAAGAAAGTAATTGTTTCAAAAAAGAAAGGAAATGTTTCAGGTGAGGGACAGGTTGTGGGATGTCAGTATTTTGGATTAAAAGAGATTCAAGATAAAGTAGATTGCTTTGTTGTTGTTGGGAATAATTTTCATTCTATGGGTGCAGCTCTTGCAGTGGATAAACCCGTTTTTTTAATTGATGTTTACAACAATGAAATTAAGAATATGAATGGAGTTAAGGATAAAATAATTAGACAGAGAATTTTATCTGTTGAAAAATTTAAGGATGCTAAAAAGATTGGGATTATTATTGGAGTTAAACAAGGACAGCAATTTGGTTCATATAAATATCTAAAAGATAGGTTCATTAAATTGGGTAAAGAAGTTGTTGTTTTAACAATTAATGAGTTCTCTCCAGATAAACTTGTTAATTTTTATAATATTGATGGGTTTGTGGAATTAGCTTGTCCAAGAATTGCAACAGATGATTTTGCAAGATACAAAAAACCAATAATAACTTTTAAAGAAGCCCTTGTTGTTGTAGGTGAAAAATCTTGGGATGATTTAATAAAAGAAGGATTATTGTAATTTTTATCAAGTGTAAAGTTTTTTATAGGAATATTTCATAATTAAATTATGAAAAGAGGTAAAAATGAATATACTTTTTGTTTGTAAATATAATAGATTTAGAAGCAGGGTAGCTGAAGCTTATTTTAATCAGATAAATACAAAAAAGAATATTAAAGCATTTAGTAGAGGGGTTATTAGAGGGGATTATCCTCTCAATAGAACAGAAGTTGCTATTTCTAAAAAATGTGGTTTAGATATTTCTGGAAAACCAAAAGGTTTGGAAATAGAGCTTTTGAAAAAAATAGATTTAATTGTTATTGTTGCAGATAATGTTCCTAAAGAAGTGTTTTATACTACATTTAAAGGAAGAATTATTCATTGGAGAATAAGGGATATAGAACATGGAGATGGAAAAGATTTAATAGAAAGAAAGGTTAAGAGAATAATGGCTAAAGTCAGAAAACTTTTGAAAATATTAGATAAAGAATCTTTCATAAGAAAGATACAATTTCAAAAGAAAAAAGCCAGAGAAGACCATTTAAACAGAAGAAAGTAAAAACTAGGTTATTAAAATGGAAACAGTAAGAGGATTTAAAGATTATACAGGAGAAGAAGCTCGCAAAAGAGCAGAGATAAGGAAAATACTAGTGGATACTTTTGAAAAATATAATTTTGAACCTGTAGAGACACCTATAGTAGAATACAGAGAATTTGTTCAAGGAGACAATAAACAAGATGAGGCTGTTTCAGATATATTTAAGCTTAAAGATAAAGGGGGGAGAGATTTAGCATTAAGATATGAATTTACTTTTCAGCTTAAAAGATTGATGAAAGGTAAAAAACTTCCATATAAAAGGTATCAAATAGGAGAGGTTTTCAGAGATGAACCAGTTAGTTCAAATAGGTTTAGACAGTTTGTGCAATGTGATATAGATGTTATAGGTAGTAAGATAAGAGATGAAGTTGATATACTTTCTCTTGCAAAAGAAGCATTAAATAAAATGGGTATAAAATCTGTTATTTATTTTAATAATAGGAAGTTACTTAATGAAATTTTAGATAAAGAAGGTGTTAGTGAGAAAGACAAAGTTTTTGTTATAAAAGAAATTGATAAGTTGGATAAGCTTTCTGAAAAAGAAATAAAAGAAAATTTAAAAAAATATAATGCAGAGAAAATTTTAGAAGTATTCAAGAAACCTGAAAACTATTTTTCTAAGTACGACTCTTATAAGGATGTGAAAGAATTTGTAGATTATTTGAGTTTATATAAAGTTGAAGCAAAGTTTTCTCCTTCACTTGCTAGAGGATTAAGTTACTACAACGGAACTGTTTTTGAGATAAAGACAGATAAAATGAAAGATACTATATGTGGAGGGGGTAGTTATGAGTTTAATGGAATTCAGTGCACAGGAATTTCTTTTGGATTAGATAGACTTGCTATTCTTGCAGATTTTGACTTTAATAAAAATAATTTCTTAGTTGTTTCTTTGGATGAAGATAGACAAGCAATTAAGATTGCAGAGATGTTAAGACAAAGAGGAGATGCTGTTTCAATATATTATGGTAAGCCTTCAAAGGCATTGGAATATGCAAATTCTTGTAATATAAAACAAGTCATATTTGTTGGAGCTCAAGAAGTTAAAAGTAAAAAGTTTAAGGTTAAAGACATGGTTACAGGCAAAGAGAAAGCAATCACACTTGGAAAAATAACTAAAAAGAATGTTATTTTAAAGAGGAAATAAAATTTAATTAAAAAATGGGAAAATTTAAAGGAGTGGGTGTAAATCCAGAATTACCCCTAGTTTTGACAATTACTTTTCTGCTTTTTTTAATAGGATTTTTATTATTGTTTTTTCAAGGAAATCCTGATTTTAATTTTTATTCTTCAAAAATTGTGATTGATGGACAGAATATAACCGAAGAGCTGCATTTTAAACCAGATAAAGATTATCATACTCTTTATAGAAATTTTGAAAATAAGGTTTATTTTTTCCATCATGAGAATATTTATTCAAAGAATTACTTTCTTATTAAAAGTGTAGATTGTTCTCATGGAAATTATTATTTTAAAGATTATGATGGTGTTCCTTATCCTAAATCCTATCCCTACACTGAAAATAATGAATATGGTTGTACTTTTGGATATGATACTGGTTTTTTAAAAAATCAAGAATATACAATAGGTGCAGAATATGAAATTCATCCTGAAAATTTGTTTAAGATAGGCAATAATTACTATATTAAATTTGTTGCATATTCTCCTAAAAATCATGTAAAACTTACAAATAAAAACTTTGAGGTTTATGGAGATGTTGTAAAAGATGATAAATATCTTGCAGACCAAAATGTTATTTTATACATACCTTATTCTGGAGAGATTAGCGGGTTTAATATAATAGAAGCAAAAGATTTCGAATTTGATTCAAATTTCAAATATAAAATAAAATACCTTATTTTTTTCTTTCCAAGTATTTTCTTTTTTATTGTTTGGTTTATATTTGGTAAAGAGAATACCTATGAATCAATACCTAAAGAATTGAGTTCTTTTCCAAATAAAAGAGTATTTTGGGAAGTTGCTACTTACTTTAATCCTCCTTTTTCCAAAATCGATAAAAACTTTTTTGCTGCTACACTCTTAAATTTTTATAATAAAAAAATAATTGATATAAGAGAAAAAGATAAAGAAATCTATATTAAATTAAACAAATTTGAAGGAGATGATTTAGAAAGAAAAATATATAATTTACTTGGAGAAGCTGAAAGATTGCTTAAAGATAAAGCTAATAAAGGATTGCTTCTTGGAGGTTTAACTTCTAAACAAAAACAAAAATCTTTTGATGGAGAATATTTTAATCTTAAGATGTCTATGATGGACTCTTTATTAAGAACTGATTTTTCGGAAATTAGAAATTATGTTCAAAGTGAAGGCAAGAAATATATTCATAACAATTCTGGAATTGTTATTCTTGTTTTAACTTTATCATTCTCTTTTGCATTTATTCTTCAGTATAAATTAAATATTTATATTGATTTTTTGGATTTGATTTATGTTCTGTTTTTTGTTGTATTTTTATTTACAATTCCTTTAACCCGTGGAACATTATTTTCTAAATATAAGGGAAATTATTATGTTGAATATCAGAAATGGAAAGCATTTAAGAGATACCTTAAAAATTCTTTTTCAATAAAAACTGCAACACATAAGACAGTTGTTATGTGGAATGAATATTTAGTTTATGCTACTGCTCTTGGTGTTCCAAATCGAGTAATTAAAGAGCTTCAAGCCAACAATTTAATTGATGAAAAGCAAGTTAATATGTATAATGGAGTTATTCTCGCTTCTTCAGCTAGTTTTTCAAGCTCTTCTGGGGGTGCAGGTGGAGGTGGTTTTGGAGGAGCTGGAGGAGGAGGTGCAGGTGGTGGAGGTGGTGGAGGAAGATAACCTTATTTTATCTATATATTTTATAAATAATAATATATTATTACAAATATGAATAAAAGAGGTCAAGTTACTATATTTATTATTCTAGCTATATTAATAGTTGCGAGTGTTGTTTTATTTTTTGTATTTAGAGATAATTTGGGTATTGAAGAAACTAAAGATATTCAATCTTCTTTGGTTGTTAATTTTGTTGAAGGGTGTATGGATAAAACACTTAATAATAGTATATATGCTGTTGCAGCTAATGGCGGATATTCAGGATATTCTTATTTTTCAAGACAGTCAACTGAATCTGGAGTTAGATATTATTTTTTTAGGGAGAGTAATTATATGCCTTCAAAAAGTCTTGTTGAGAAACAGATAGAAGAATATTTTAAAAGAAAATTTTTTATTTGTATAAATGATTTTTCTGATTTCAATGGGTATTCAGTAGAAGAAGGGTTGTTAAAAGTTTCAGTTCGTATAAAAGAAGAGAAAGTTGTTTTAGAAGCAGATTATCCTTTAACAATAGTTCAGGGTAAAAATAAAGTTCGAGTAAGGGATTTTAAATCAGAGATTCCTTCAAGACTTAATATAATCTATTCTTCTGTTAAATATTTTATAGACAATCATAAAAACAGAAAAAGCCTTTGTTTAGGATGTTTGAAAATGGCTATTGAAAATGATATTTACATTGATATGGAAAGTTCTTATGATGGAACAGTTGTATTTATATTTAGAGATAATTCTCCAGAATTAAATTCCAAACCTATTGAATGGGTTTTCGCAAATAGATATTAAAATGGATAAAAAGAAATTACTTTTATTTGTGGGTATATTTTTATTTCTTATTTTAGGATTGAGTGTTTTAAGCACAGAGGAAGTTAATAAGAATGGTATTAATATAATCAAAGATTTTGGTAATTTATTTATGAATTTACCTGAAGGAAGTATAATTGGTTCAGAAGATGGTGTTAAATATGATAGATTGAAAGAAGGAGGTAGATTTACTTTTACTGGAGAAGAGTCTTCTTTAATTATTCAAGGGAGTAGTTTTGAAGGAGTTTTGCCTAAAGACAGTGACGGACATTCAAGTTTTATTGAGGTTAATTTATTAGGTAATATAACTAAAGCAGATTTTGCTGTTGGAGAGAATGGAGGAGAGTATCTCATTGGAGGAGTTAAATTTGATTTACCTCCTAATTCAAGAGTTTATTATGATAATGAAAACGGTTTTAGATTTCCAGAAGGTACGAAGATAACTAGCCTCAGTGAGTTTTATAATTTGGGTAGAGAATTACAATTTGAAGGAAATAACCTTAATTTTATTGATGAAGTTATTGTAAACGGACAATTAAAATTAAACAAATATGGATATTTAATTGGAAAAGGGGAAGCTACTTATGAGGGCATGAAGATAGATAATTTCTTTGGACATAGTGATGTTGCAATTTTGAAGAATAATTTGGATAAATTAAAAGAAGAAGATATCTCAGAGTTAAGTTGGATTAAAAAGGATTCAAATGGTCTTGAATTTTCATCTTCTAGTACTGGTTCTATTTTTGTAGAGTTTTTGGAGGGAAATGATATTTTGAATGTTGGGAAACATGGAAAGTTGGAATTAAGGATAGATGGAGGTGATAAATTAAAGATAAGTAAATTTTCTGGTGTTCCAAGATTTAATTATATTCCTTCTGAAAATGGATTTACAAATATAATAAATGATGGTCTTAGTTTAGAATTAGATAAAGGAGGCAAACATTATGTAGATATTTCTCCTGTTACTCTCAAAGACTTTTCTTTAGATAAATATGCTGCTGTTCCTGCAATAATAGAGTCAGATGTTCTTGATGAAGAAATAAGAATCAATTCTAGAGGTACTCTTTATGGAGTTTTGGTTGATAATACAGGCGGTAAAAAAGTTGAAGAAATTGTTTATGATTTAGAGAACCCAATTATGAGTTTGAAATCAGAAGAATTAAATGGATTAATGGGTTCTTTGAAAGAGAATATTAAAGAAGAGGGTAATTTGGACTCTGCTTTTCGTGCATCTCAGTTTTTTTTGTTGAGCGCTAAAAATAATCATTTTACTACTTCGGAAAATATTGATTTAGCAAAAAAGATAGTACATTCTTCAGGAGAATATTCTGATTCTGTTTTATACAAGGTTAAATTTGGTTTAGATAAACTTTCTAAGGATGATGTTAAAATAAGCTATGAAAAGTTTTCGCAGTTTACTCTAAAAAATTTGGATAATCTTGATTTTAAATATGGAGATGGTTTAGATAAGCTTGATGCTGTTTATTCTGTTTTAAATAATGGATTAAAAGAAAATAAAGATTTTAACCTAATAGAAGATTTTAGTTTAAAGATAATAAAATCTGATTTTAATTCAGATAAGAGTATTTTACTTCTTAGTAAGAATATAAATGAGTATAATGGAGCAAATTTTGAGAGTATGAAACTTGGAGCAGAAGTTGTTGGTAGATATAATATGGTTCCAGGAGTAGTTGATTTTTTGGATTTGAAATACTCTAATATAAAAGATAAAAAAACATTTGGAAAAGAGTATGCTCTTGCTCTTAACCAATATTTCAAAGATAAAGATTCGATTCAAAAGAGTGACTCTCAGATGGCTTCTTTTACTTTAGATCAAATGCATTTACTGGAATCTCAGATAGAACATTCAGATATTATAAGAAATTCTATTATCTCTAATTTAGATGCTAATTCTAAATATTATCTTATTGCTAATTCAGAGGGAAATAATAATCTTTTTACTTCTACATTTGAAAAAATTTATTCTAGTATTGATAAAAAAGATGTTTCTGAATTGATGAAGTCTGTTGATCCTAATGGAGATTATTGGTTAAAATTTACAACAGAGTTGTCTGCTAGAGGCAAATTACCTGAGTTATATAAACAAGACACTGTTTTTTACAGAAAGCTTATTCAAGATTCTTTTGATAATCATGATGAAGATATTTTATTTGAGAATGCTGTATTAATGACTGAAACATTCCAAGATCTTTATAATCGTCCAGATATCTATCCTGGAGAAAAAGAAGCTTTTGAAGAATTTTTAATTTCTAAATACAAGTCCTCTGAATCTAATAATGAAAAAGGAGTTTATGCTTATCTCTTAAAATTAAATACAAATCCTAATACTCAGAAAGCAGAAAAGATTATTAATGATTTGCCTGAACTTCGCGATGCTATCCTTCCATCTTCTTTTTCTCAAAGAGATGAAATTGCTGCTAAATTATACTTTTATAGCGATGAAAACTGGTTTAGTATAGCAACTAATGATTTTAATTCTAATTACAAAATGGATTTGGAGTGGAACAATGGAAGACAAGCTAGATTGTCAAAACCGATTAATGGCAAAAAAATAATAATTGATTTAGAACTTAATGATCCTAGTGTGGATTTTGTACCTTCAATTGAAGAAGATATAAAAGGTCAAACTTATCTTTATATTGCTCACAGAGGACATTCTTTTAATACAGAGAAGACTTATCCAGATTTTTTATCTAGTGACACGACTAAGATAATTCATCTTGCTGGTTGTGGAAGTCATGGTGCGCTTGCTGACTATCAGAAGAAATTTCCTAATTCTTTTTTTATAGCAGACAAAGATGCTGGAGAAGGTTTTCCAAGTGATAAAGTCGCTTATTTTGTTTTGGAGGGAATAGCAGAAGGTAAATTAAATTGGGAGGATTTAACTCCTGATTTTGCAGAAGAAAAGGGCTTAGTTTTTCCAGAACAAGAGAGTTTACCACAATATCTTAAAAGATATGAATCAGAGATGTGAAATTATTGTTTAGAAAGTTCTTTTGTTGTTCTTTTTATTATTGTTATTCTGTCTCCTTTTTCTATATAGGGAAATATTTTGTCCATATCTTCATTTGAGGGAGAAATACATCCTAAAGTCCAGTCATATCCTTTTCCACCATATCCATGTATTTCAATTAATCCTCCTGTTTTTCCTTTGGCTTTATCTTCTTTATTTGGATAATTTATTAAGAAAGCTTTGTAAAAATTGGTGCTTCCAGGTGGAAGTTTTTTTTCTACAATATACATTCCTTCAGGAGTGCAACCATCTCCTTCTGCTTGTTTGTCTGCATAAGGATTAAATCCTAAATCAACATTGTATTCTGAATCTATTTTACCATTTTTAACTAGATATAATTTTCTTCTTTCTTTATTGACTATTATTGAATTAGAGTTATTTGCCTTTGATTCATTTAAAGTTGAATCTACCCATAAATTGTATTTGATTAATTCTTTAAAATTATCTGAGCTATCTAGTTTTATACTATTTATTGAGATTGTCTTGTTTGTATCAATAATATTTTCTAATGATGAGATGGCTTGAAGTTTTTTGTTTGTTATTGGTATAGTTTTATGAGGAGATAAAGCTATAATAAGTCCACATATTGCTGCAGTAGCAATGGATATTTTTTTAAGTTTTTCCATAGATTTCATTAACCTACTTATTATATAAGTTTTTCTAGTGTTATCATTTTAGAATAATATCTAGTTTATTAATATTGTAGTATAAAATTATTTATTATAATAAAAAATAAAAAAAGATAAAATAAAAACAAAATAAAAAATTAATTTATTTTATCTGGAATGTTGCATATACTGAAGCAGATATTTTTTCTTCTCCAGGTTGGATAGTTGTTGCTGCTTGTGTTGCTTCTTTTGCTATTTCTTCCATGTATACCCCGTCAGTGTTTCTAGATGCGTAAACATTCCATGGAGAATATCCAAAATCACTTGTTTCTACTGACAATAATTTTCCAACTTTTTTGTTAAACCCTGAAGCTATTGATTCTGCCTTTATTGTTGCATCTTCTGAAGCTTCTTTTAGAGCTTGTGCTTTGTATCTTTTTTGAGATTCTGGACTTAATTCAAAGTTTATGTAGCTTATTTCAGTTTTTGCTTTTACAGCAGCATCAACTACTTTTGAAACCTTATTCATATTATCAGAAGTAAGTTCAACTCTTATATAGTGATTTGCAATATATCCTTCTGTTTTAGATTTTTTTTCTTTGTAGTCCCAATAAGTGTGTTCATAAACACTGAAACTTTCTGTCTTTAAATCATTTTTATTAAATCCTGCAATTACCATTTCTTCAACTAATTTATCATAGATTTTAGTGTTTTCAGATGTTGCTTCAGCACTGGTAGTTCCATTTGTTTTTATAGTTATATAGACTGAAACTAAATCAGGCATTGCTTTTATTGTTGAGCTACCTTGAACAGTCACACTGTTTTTTGAAGATGGAACAACAGAATTAAATGTACTCAAAGTAAGAAGCGCAATTACCAATACAACTCCTGCAATTATAGATGTGATTATTATTGCATTGTTTTTTCCCATTGTTTCTTATTTACCTCCTTTCAATTCTATTAATCATATTTATTTCATCAAATTTTTTTCCAATTTACAATTGAAAATATTAATATCACTAATAATGCTCCTGCTAAAAACCAAGGCCATATTAAAGGAGAAGCAGATGCTGTTAAAGAGGTATAATCAGATGAGGCGATAGTTGAGCAAACAACATCTGCTCCTTTTGATAATGATTCAGGTGATAGTAATTCATGTGAATTTCTTTCAACACAATCCATAACTGGCTGTTGTATAATTTCTTGTGTGTAATTTGTAGTATATTTTATTTTTTCATAAGCCCATACTGCAAATGTTCCTGCTGCTGTTAATATAAATGCAGGTATTATTGATTTGAATTTTTGAGAAGTTGATTTTTTTGGAGAGATTATAATAGATTTGTTAGATAATTCGTACATGATAATCTTTTTTCCTTTTTTGCTCCAGAAAAATTCTTTCTTTTTTTGTACAAATCCTGATTCAACAAGTTTTTTTATGTTGTAATCCAGAGTGTTCATAGGTATGTTTAATGCATCTGATAAATCTTTTTGACTTGCCTCTTTTCTTTCACTTAAATAAGCGATTATTTTTTTACAGGTCTTGCTTCCTAAAACTTCAGAGATTGCTTTTGATTTTGAATCTTCAAGGGATATAAGCATAAAGTGATTTTCGTCCATGTAAAATTTAAGAATAACTTATTTATAAATAATTTGAAGAGTTCAAATTTGTTTGAAGTTATCTTTTTCTTCTATATCTATGTTTATTTTTTTGAATTCTTCTTTTATTTTTTGAGTATTTCTTTTCTCATCTTCTTTTAGCTTTTCTTTTCTCTTTTCAATCCAATCTAATTCATCATTCCAATTCTTTATGTTTTCTTTTAGTGTTTCAATTTCAGAAGAGACTAGGTTAGTTGGGTCTTCTTTAATTTCTTTTTTTTGTTTTTCCAATATTTCTTCTTTCATAGATATATTTTTTATTTGTTCAGATATTTTGTCATTATTCAATCCTGCTTCATTTAAGAGATTTACCAGTGATTTTCCTTTATCTTCTTTAAATTCCAATAAAAAACTCTCTTTGTATCTTTTTATGTAATTCATTTTTTCAGGAAATATATGAAAGAAACTTGAGAGAGATTTAAAGTCTATATCTTGTCTAAGCTGAGATATTTGGTTTTTAATTTCTTCTTCTTTTATAATAATAGATTCTTTTAGTTGAATATTTTTTATGTATTCTTCACTATTTTTTATCTTGTTTAATATTGTTAATTTTTCATTAAGGATATTTTCTTTTTCTTTTATCTTAGTTTTTAGTTCATTGGATTCCTCATCTATCTTATTTAATTTATCCTGTATTTCTAGATTTTCATTTAATTTTGATTCTGAGAATAGAATGCTTTTCTTTTCATTTATTATATTCTTATTTTCATTGTATATCTCTAATATTTCTTTTGAAAATTTCTTTAAACTTTCTTTTATAGCGCCCATCTCTTTTCCTATTAATACTGTGGCACGTTCATAACTTTTCATTGAACTTTCATTGAATTTTGAAAATGAATAATTTATGTTTTCTATTATTTCTTGAAAATTATCTATGTTTTTGTGTTCTTCTAAATTATCCATTAATCTTTCTATAAATTCAATATATTTTTTTCTTCCTTCATATACAATTGCCTTGATTTTATTGTTTTTTTCTTTTGATTCTATGTCTACTTTTTCTACAATTTCAACTTTTTCTTGAATATCTTTTGAGAAAGAATCTATGTTTGTTTTTATTAAAGATATGATTGAATCTTCTCTTTCTTGTATTTTTTCCTTATTTTTATCTAGAATTGGTTTAATTTCAGATAAGTTTACCTTTATTCTTTTAGGTTCTTTTTCTTCTGCTTCTTTAAAGATATTCTTTAAAAGATTTAATATTCCCATAATATTTCATATATATTCTGCTTAAAAAACCTTTTTTAATACATTACAGCATAGAAATGTTACCTTATTTTGTATTTGGTCAAATAATTATTTCTCTTCTCCAGGAATTTTCACCTTCTTTGAAGTCTTTAAATGACTTTATCTTAAGAGGGGTTTTAAATAGAGGACAATCTAAAACAAAAGTCTCAAATTCTCCTCCTTCTCCTGCAGGATGTATTTTGTATTTTTGATTTAGTATTTTCGCTTCTTCAATGAATTTTTCATCTATATTTCTACCTAACCAAGATTGATTTAAAGGATATGCAAAAACTCCTGTTATTATAACTTTGAAATTTTCTCTTAAAAGTTCTTTAAGATAAGGTATTTCTTCTTTATGCCAAAGAGGATTTATGCATTTTATATTTAATTCATCACATATTTTTTGTATTCTTGAATTTTGATATTCTGAATATAAAACGCCTGTTACAACTCCTTGAATTTTGTATTTTTTTATTGCTTTTATTATTGCTTTTTTTAAATCTTTTAATTCTTCTTCTTTTTTTCCTTTGGTTTTTTGTATTATTAATGGAATGTCCATAGATTTTGCTTGGTGTTTGGTTTTTTTTATGCTTGGTGTGTGAAACATATAAGATTCTTTGTTTTCTGAACAGAGAGTTATCAGACAGCTTATTTGATTTCCTTGGTTTTTTGCAAGATAAATTGAATAAACAGAATCTTTTCCACCTGAAAATAAAGAAGCTAATTTCATATTTTTATTAATTTGATGTTATTTTTAAGTTTATTTGAAAACTGCAATTCCCTGGAGAACTATTTCTATAAGTCCCCCGTTTTCTTGATCATAGTTTGTTCTTTGTTGTATTCCAACAATTTTTCTTAATTTAAGTCTTGGTTTTTTTAGTGTTGCGTCATTTATTAAATAAATTTGTGCTTCTTGCTCTACTTGTGAGTAATTTTTTCCTTTACTCTCTCCTAGAACTTCAATCATTGTATGTTTTTTTAAATTTGTTTTATAAATAGAGTCATTAGAATAGTGCAAAGTTATGAATCTATTATTGTATCCTATTCTTTTACTCATTTATTCCTCTTCTTCTGATTCTTGCTCTTTCCTTTTTTTGTTTAATTTATTGGATTTTCTTAATTTTTTTTCTGATTCTTCTTCCTCTTCTCTTTCATCTTGTTCAGCAAATTTCTTAAATTCCTCTTCAGAAATCTCTTCATATGTTCCATCTTTTAGTTCTGTTATTAATTCTTTGAAAGGGTCTCCTTTTTTTTGCCAGTAGTTTTCTTTTTCCCATATTTCTATTTCTTGGAAATGTGTTTGTTGTTCAAGCCAGATTTTCTTTTGATTTTCTAAATGTAATAATGGAGAGAAATGTTCTATTCTTTTTTCTCTTTCTTCTCCTGCAAGTTCAGTGAAAGTTACTTTTTTTATGTCCTGCTTTGAATTGAAATATTCTTCAAGTCTTGTAGTTATTTCAATTATCTTGTCTTTTATACTGAATCTTCTTTTTGGGAGAGAGATTGAGCTTTCTCTTAAAGCATTTTTGTTTACAATCTCTTTTTTTATTCTTCTGTTTTCGGTTATTATTGCTTTGTTTAGAGATTCCAATAATTCTTTGAGAGTAACTTTTCTGAATCTTGGTAATGGGCTTCTTGGTATTAATTCTGGTATTTCATCTTCTAATTCTATTCTTTCAAAAGTTTGTTTTTTTAATTCAGTTTTGTTTCCAAACAAAATTTCATCTATACTTTTGATGTATTTGTTTAAGAGTATTTCAGATTTTATTCTTAGAAGTAAAGATGCTGCTAAAAGAACTTTGCTTGAGATGAAAAAGTTTTTTTCTTCCATCTCTTGTATTTTTTGAAAGTATTTTTCAGTTAGGATATTTAAATCAATATCCCAGGGGTCTAGTTGTTCTGTATTTATTAAATCGTAAATTATGTCTCTCCATCCTATTTCTTTTCCAAAAAGCAAGTCATATATTTCTTCTTGTTTTACATTTGTTTTAATTATTGCTGGAGTTTGAGAAGAATCTTGATGAATCTCAGGAGATTTTGTAGGGTTCAAAGAATTTAAAGGATTGTCAAAAAATTCACCTTGCTTTTTCATCTAAAATTTATGGATTTCTATTATATAAAGTTTTATAAACTATTAATTGTGGTAAGTAGTGCTTAACTTGCTAGTAAGTAGTTATTAATATATTTAGCTAGGTTTCGCAATTATTAAAGGACTATTAAATTTTTAGTTACTCCTTTAAGTTTACCACTGTGTGTCATTTTTAAAGAGTAACAGAAACGAAAGGTTTAAATAGTTCCATATCCTACATTTTCTATCACCTCTTTTTACCCAGGAGACGCTTCAGGTCTACTCTTTGTTGGCTTGAAGAATCTCCCAGGGTTTTACTCATTTGTTTAAAACCCCAGATTATCGCAATTTTTATAAACTTATTATTGGAAGAAAATACATGGAAAACAACATTAATTTAGAAAGTCTTTCAGAAGAAGAAGCATACGAGTTATGTTTGAAACTATTAGATAAATGTAATCGTGATGTTCTTGATATGAAAAAGAGTATAGATGATACAGTTAACTATTGCTCTGCTTTAGATAATTTTGCTAAAAAATATCCTGCTTTGGTTAATAATTATCTTTTGTCTAAGAATTAAGAAAAAGTAGGGTTTTATAACATATATATCGTAATCTCCTAGGGAAAAAAGAAAGATAAAGAATCTAATAAACCCTAAAAATCAAAACATTTAAATATGGTAAATATACCATATTATTATGGTAAATAAAGTAATTACTTTTAAACCTAGGGAAAGATTGTTAAAAGCCTTAATTGAAGATAAGATTCCCAAGTCAATCTTAAGTTTATCTGGTTCAGTTGGTCTTGATTATAAAAATACATATAATTACATTAAAGAATTTGCAACCAGCGGGATAATAAATCAAAATTCTGTTGGAAATACTACCCTTGTTGAGATAAATCTTTCTCTGAACTCGGAAATCTATTCTGTTGAAAAAAAGAGAACAGATGAATTTTTGTCCAAAAATCAAAGATTAAAAGTTATAAAAAAGTATACAGAAGAGATAAATTACCCTTTTTTAATTGTCTTGATATTTGGGTCTTATGCAAAAAATGAAAAAACAGAAAATTCAGATGTTGATATTTGCATAATTTCAGATAATAAAGATAAATCAAAAGAATTACAGGAGAAACTCCACCTATTGTCTTTGAGACTGGAAATTCACGAATTTACAATAAAAGAGTTTATATCAATGATAGAGAAAACACAAAATAACTTGGGTCATGAAATAATTAAAAGTAATATTATTTTGTATGGGATAGAAAATTATTATAATCTTATATCAAAATGGATGAAAAAAGAATAAAACAAGCTGAGAATAATTTTAAAGCATATTTGACAGAAGGAAAAATAAAGAAAGTATCATCTCAAATTCCTTTAATTTATTCTACTTATCTAAGAAATGCTAGAGAAAGTCTAAAAGTAGCTAATCAACTCTTTGAGAATAAAACTTCATCTTTATGGGTTGTTGTAACTAGTTATTATTCTATGTTCTACATGGCTTGTGCATATCTTTACAAAATAGGATATAAACCTGGAGATGAGATAGTTCATCAAGTAGTTAATGAATCTTTGATTTCCTTGGGGAGAAATAAGATAAAAAACTATCTTCTTGAGAATTATTCTGAAGAGAAAGAAAAAGCATTAATAATTGTAGATAGTTATCTGGATAATTATGAAAGAGAGAAGGCTAAACGAGCAAGTTTTCAATATCAGACAACTGAAAGTATAAAAGAATCAAAAGCCCAGACTTCTTTAAACAGAGCAAAAGAATTTTTGACATTAATGGAAGGAATATTAGATAAATAAAGTAGGGTCTATAAATTATATCTTGTTTTGATAAATTTTTTAAATAGTATTTTACTATTTAATTTATGGAAGGAAAGAATTCTTGGATAGCTGTTACATCTTTTGTATTGGTAATTTGTGGTTTTGTTTGGCTGATTTTTTCACTAATTATCTTTGGGGGTTTATTTTATAGGATTTTTTCTGTCGTTCAATTGGTTGCATATATTTTGTTTATATCTGGAATTTTATTTGGTATTGTTGGATTAATTCATGCTATAGGAACTGGATTAAAAGGAAGGGGATTAGCTTGGGTTGCATTTTTTCTTGGGATTTTAGGATTCTTTGTAACTATTCTAAATACTCCACTCTATTAATAAGATAAATCAATCTTAGTTATTTTTAGGGATTATCTAATTTTAGTAAATTATATATAATAAAATAACAAGTTTTTTACGACATGAAAAGAGTATACTTAATTGGACATGGAAATCTGGAAATTAAAGAGTTTGTTGATTTACTAATTAAAAATAATATTAAAACATTAGTTGATGTAAGAAGTATACCTTACAGTAAGTATAATTCTCAATTTAATCGTGAAAACTTAGAGTATGAGTTATCGGAAGTGGGTATAGAATATAAGCATTTGGGGAACAAATTGGGTGGAAAAATTCCTGAAGATTTTGAAAAATATATTAAATCTGAAGAATTTAATGAGGGATTAAATGTTCTAAAAGAGATTATAATTTCATCAAATTCTGCTATTATGTGTGCTGAAATAGATTATAATAAATGTCATAGAAAATTTATAGCACTAAGACTTAATGAAGCTGGTTTTGAAGTTCTTGCAATAGGTAAGAAGGGTATTGTTCAAAAAGTAACTCAAAAAACTTTGACTGATATTTTTCAATAATTTTTGAACTGCTTCTAAATTTTTTAGTCACTATAAAATTATAACAAAATAGTAAGGTTTAAATATGCTATATTTCTTAGATTCTTAGGTAAAATGGCAATTTCAAATAAAACTTACGATGCACTTATTATTCCAACAGGAGAAACAACTTTTGGAGATTACAGTTTTCCTGTGACAAATAAGGCAATTGAATTATTTAATAGTGGCAAATATGGATGCTTATTTATTACTGGAGGTTATTCAGGTTTTGCAACTGCTGAAAGAAAGGGGAAAGATAGTGAAGGAAAAGAGACTTATGATTATATTCTAAATAAAGGAATTAAAGGACTAGATGAGAAGAAGGTTTTTTGTGATGACTTGTCTCTGGAAAGTGTAGGGAATTTCACATTTCCTATTGTTGAACAAGCACCTGGTAATCCTAATCTCAGAGATTTTGATAATATGAAGATAGTTGCAAAAGCAGGGCACATATGGAGATTGATTGATTATACTAAACTTGTTATGCCTGATAAATTCAAGAATGGAAAGATTGATTTTTCTGCTGTTCCAGGAGAGCATAACAACGGATTGACAGCACGAGTTTATCACAAGGGAGTACTTAATGCTATTGGAGAGAGAAGAGGTGCAGAGGAAATTCATGATTTTTTAATTAACAAGCACCCATTTTATTCTGATGGTTGGTATAAGAAATCAGTTAATAGAAGGAAATTAGAAATGTCAGCTATAGGTGGGCTGTGGAATTTGGGATTAAAGAAGGAATAATTAGAGTTTTCAATAAAATTTGGTTGTCGATTCTTCTGAATTTTGAATAAATATTGTATACTCCTTTTTTAATAAGATTTATAAAATTTATTTTTTGTATATATCATATGAAATCTAGGTGGTTATTGTTAACTTGGGGATTTATTTGTTCTGTTATTGCATTTATACCATTGTATTTTTTTGTATATCTTAAATTCAAATCTGCTGAATCAACATCAAGCATTCTTAGCTTTAGTGTTGGAATTGATATGATAATTTTAATTTCATTGGTTTTAGGATTTATTGTTAGTGGAATAATTGTTATTTTATCTAGGAAAAAAGAAATAAAGTAGAGATTATAACATCTATATTTAATTTCTAAATGTTTTGAATAATTTATTTTTCATTTATTTCTTTTTAAAAACCTTCTTTTTATAAATAATTATAAATATTATTTATTCATATTATTTATCGACGATAATAATCTTTAAATAAACAATTAACTATTTAGGTATATGGTAAGTGAGGACAAAATAGACAAATTTAAGGAAGCAGCACGAATTATTAAATCTGCAAAGTATTTGGTAGTATTTACCGGTGCAGGAATATCTGCTGAAAGCGGTGTGCCTACATTTAGGGGAGATAAGGGTATATGGAAAAAATATGATTCTAATGTATTGAGTCTCTCTTATTTTATTGAACATCCTGAAGAATCTTGGAAAGCCCAAAAAGAATTTTTTGATATTATTTTAAATGCTAATCCTAATTATGCCCATATTGCACTTGCAGAACTTGAAAAAAAGGGAATCTTAAAATCAATAGTTACTCAGAATATAGATAATTTGCATCAAAAGGCAGGAAGTGAAAATGTTTTTGAATTTCATGGCACAATGAAAACTGTAACATGCATAAATCCTAGATGCATGCATAAATACAAAACAGAAGAACTTGATTTAACAAAATTACCTCCCAAATGTGAAAAGTGCGGTTCAGTTTTAAAAACAGATATTTGTTTTTTTGAGGAAAATCCTCCAGAACCAGCTAAGTCCTTATCTTTTCAAGAGGCATCAAAGACAGATGTTATGATAATTGTTGGAACTTCTGGAGTAGTCCATCCTGCTGCGCTTCTCCCAGTAACTGCTAAAGAAAATGGTGCAAAGATAATTGAGATTAATCCAGATAGTTCTTTGTTAACTATATATGGAACTACAGACATATTTTTACAAGGAGAAGCTGGAGAAGTTATGAAAAAGATTATGGAGGAAATGGAGTGAATTTTTCTATGCAAAATTATAAAATTACTCTACTTAAAGGAGATATAACTAAAGTTAAAGCAGACGCAATTGTAAATGCTGCAAATTCAGGAATGTTAGAAGGTGGAGGAGTTGATGGAGCAATAAGATATGTTGCAGGAAAATCTTTACTTGAAGAATGCATTAAATTGAGAAAAGAGAAAATTCCAGATGGTCTTAAAACAGGAGAATCAATACAAACTAAAGCATATAATTTACCAGCAAAAATTATAATTCATACAGTTGGTCCAAAATATTATTCTGAAGATATTGGTTTATTGAAAAATTGTTATATTAATTGTTTAAAGTTAGCTGAAGAAAATAATTGTGAGAGTATCGCATTTCCAGCAATATCTACTGGAGCATATGGTTGTCCTATTGAAAAATCTGCTAAGATAGTTAAAGAAGTTTTGTCAAATTATATTGCAAGAAGTTTAAAAGAAGTAATTTTAGTTTTGTATAGCCAAAAGGATTATGATGTTTATAATAAGGAATTTGCGTAAGAAATCAACAATATGTAGGTTCTTCTGACTCATCTGCTCTGCTAAATTTAACCATAATAGAAACTCCAGTTTCTGTTCTTATGTTTTGAAGTGCTCCAGTATTATCTCCTCCAAATGCTAATAATTGAACTATATCATACTCGTTTAAAAAATCTTTAAGTTCTTCATACCCTAAATAAGTTTTAGTTTCATCAAAAAAGATAATTGGTCCATGTTCACTTATTGGGCATCTTATATCTTCAGGATTTATCTCATAAAAAATTAGTGCTTGTCCAGAATTTTGGTCCAATCTCTCTACCTTAAATGTTTCAAATTGCTTTTCAGTTGGAGATTCTTTCGGTTTTTCAATAATCTCTTCTTCAACCGTCTCTGGAACTTCTTGTTCATAGATTTCGTGTTTGACAACTTGTATTGGTTCTACTTCTTTTATCGCAGAACCAGAAAAGGCTTGGTTGGATTCTCCAATTAGTTTAATTCCGAAGAAAACAACTGCTACTAAAATTATAACCAATAGAAAAATAATTGCCTTATTTGAATTATTCATAAAATTAAAGAGAGCTTCTTATTTATAAAATTACCTCAAAAAATTAATTAAAATTGTTAAGAAAAAATGAAGTCATTTTAAATTTTAGATTTAAGTTTCTTGGATTTTAGTATAAACCATATTTTCCATAGATTATATTTTTATACAATCATCTTTAAATAGTTCTTTAAGTGGATTTTAACATGGTTGAATTAACTGATACAATTAAGAAGATAATTTTGGGTTTAGGAGTAGTTGGAATTTCTTATAGTTCTTTGGAAGCTCAGACAAGAACAGGTTCTGATTATATTCGTGGGTCAAAACCAGACAAATATCTTAAGGATTCTAATTATAATTCTTGTAATTTTAACACAAAGAAGTATCTTAATTCTAAGAAGTATAAACCCCAAGCATATCAGAATAGAGATGATTGTAATTTTAACAAAAAAAAGCATCTTGATTCTAAGAAGTATAAACCTCAAGCATATCAGCATAAGGATGATTGTATTTCAAGAAGTATGAAGAAATATAGTAGGGAATATAATAGACTAAAAAGAAAATAATTAAGAATTTCTGACTAAATAAACTAGAGATTAAGCAGCAACTTTTAGTTCTAATTTAGATGGTAGAATTTTTTTCATTTCTTTTTTTACTTTTTCTTTTGTTGCTTTTCTTGCTCTGTTTATGTAGATATTACTCATATCTATTGCATCTCCAATATAGGGTATAAAAGATGCTGCTTCCATTGCTGTCCAATAGGGTATTGCTTTCCAATCTTTGGTTTTTTTAGCATAATATAGTCCGTAAAATACTTTTGGTATTAGTTCAGGTATTTCTTCACCTGCTGAAATTAAATTTCCTATTCCTCCAGAAAAAGGGCCTACAGCATCTCCTACTAGTCCTACAGCACTTGTTACCCTATCCCATTTATCAACTAATTTAGATCCTTTTAATATTCCCTGATATTCTTTAAAAACTTCTTGCACTTTATGTTCCAAAATATTCCTGTATTCGGGATTTAGCATAACTCTTCTTCTTAAATCCTCATCTTCTCTTAAAATTTCATTTGTGAAATCAGAAATAGTTTCTTTTTTAAATAAAGGATAGATTGTCTTTGCTGCTCTTTTACTTTTTTCAAATGAGTATTTTGCTTTTAGTTTTTTGCTTACCATTTAAGCTGCTTCCCTCATCTCTTGTATTGGAGCATAATAAAATTGTTTTTGAGCAAGCATTTCATTTCTTAGATTTTCTAATTTTTCAATTTCTTCATTTTCCAATTTTTTCTCTTTTTTTCTTTTTATTAAATATGAAATAACTTTATAGGCAGCATAAGCCCCTATTGCATAAGCTGCAGGTTTTCTAATTAATTTCCATCCTTGTCTTAACATCTCACCTCCCATAAACTTACTTGCATCTGCACTATATCTAATTACTCCTCTAGGGCCAAGATATTGCCACCACTTATTATCAAATGCTTTGTTTGCTCTTTTAATTATGTTTCCGCTTTTCTTATATTTTCTATTTGCAATAACCCATCCTGCACCTGCTCCTATTATTGGCCATCCTTCTTTTATTGCATATTTAGCAGCCTTACCTATTTCTTTTTTTATGTCTTTGGATTTATTTTTATTTCCAACAATTCCATTAACATATTGATAGTGCCTTCCTGGAGAAGAGTATAATCTTTTTTCAAGCACTTCTTTAGGATTTTTATTTTCAATTTCTTCTTCATCAGGAACTAAATCATAAGACTTTTCTAGGGCAACAGCTCTCCCTGTTGCAGGAGCATATTTTTTTATTGATTCAACATAATTATAGAATAATCTATTTATTTCTTGTTCCATCTCTTTTTTTCTTTTTTTGTCTTTTATAGAGTTTGTAAATTTGTATAATGCAGGAAATTGGTAACTTATAATTTCTTGATTACTCATACCTTCTAATCCTTCAGAATAATTTCTTGGAGTATAATCTTCTGTTATTTTTTCTAAATTGCTTGCCATTTTTATTTAGGACTCAACTTTTTCATAATACCAGCATAAGTGATAAGTCCTTTTATCACTCCTTTATCAGTAACAGGAATATAGTAATTGTCTTTGCGCACCATTTTTTTCAAAACTTCGTCAGCAGAATCATTTAAATCTACTACTATATTTACAGGGTAAGTCATAATATCTTTTGCTTTTGTTTTATTGGGATTTTTTCCGCGTGCAACTAATCTATCATTTATATCTACAATTGATATTATTCCAACTGGCATTTTTTTGTCATTGACAACAAAAATTCTTCTTTCCTGAAAATCGTGAAGTTTTTTTGCAACAGTAACACAATCATCTTCAAGTTTAACAGTTAATACTGGTAAGATTTCACAATCTTTAATTAGAACTTTCTTTTTTACCATCTTTTATAAAGAAATATGAAATTTGAAGTTTTTAAATTCTTTTATGATTTAAGCTTTTTTACCTTCAAATTCAGTATAGTGGCATTTACCACAATACAATCTACCCTTAGAATTCATTAAAAATATTCCTGGTCCACATCTTGGACAGAATTTTGAAAGTCTTGTAACCTTTGTTCCTTCTATTTTATATTTAGCATATTTTTTGCTAGTAGGTTTGTTTACATGCTTTTTCTTTCCTTTTTTTACTATTTTTTTTGCCATTTTAATTGTTATTTATTTTATTCTGTTTTATTCTCAGCTTCTTTAGCTTTCTTTGCCTCTTGTGTTGCTTTCTTTGCTGCTTCAGCTTCTTTCTTTTCTTCTTCAATTTCTTTTTTTGTTTTTCTCTCTATTTTGTTTTTCTCTTCTTTTGATTTGTAAATATTTGCCTCTATTCTGAATTCTTTTGTTCCAAATTTACCGTAGATTCCTTTAATTTTTATTGCATCTTCAGAAGCTGAAAGTTTTTTTGCAAGAGCTGTTGTAACATCTTTTTTTGTTGGAGCACTTTCTGCGAATATGATTGCTTGTATTTCTTTTCTTTCAAAAACAGGATTTTTTGTTTCTTTAATTTCTTTTATTTCCATTTTTATCTAGTTTTTATTGCAAAGTTTCCTTTATCTTTTAAATTTAGTTTTTTTGCAATTTCTGATTTTTCAGGATTTATTATAACTGCACGTCCTTTAAAACCTTCTGTTAATTCTTTTGAACCACAGTTTGGACATTTATCTCCTCCCTCTTCAAGAATTACTGAGCAGAGTTTGCAAGCTTTTGGTTTTGCCATTTTATTTCTTTTTTTCTCCCTTTGCTTTCTTTTCTGATTTTCCTTCACCTTTAGCAGCTATTCTTTCAGCTTTTTCAGCTTCTTTTTCTTTTTTAATCAAATCTTCTTTTATCCATTCTAATTTACCTAATCCTGGTTGCCTCATTGTTAAACCTATTTTAGGTTCTTCTCCTTTGTGAGAGATTGCAACAACTCTTGCCATACACATATCTCCTTGTTTCAAATTTCTTTTTGAAACTTTTCCTGAAAGAACATTTGTTTTACTGAAGCTTACAAAATCATCCATTGTCTGGCTTATGTGAATCATCCCTCTCATAGAACCCATATCTATGAATGCTCCGAACTTTGTTATTTCTGCTATTTCACCATATACTAGTTCTTGTAATTCTGGTTTCCATACAAGTAATTTGAATCTTGAATTATAATAAGTTGCACCATCTCCAGGAATAATAATTCCTTCTCCTACTTCAAGAACTTCTATAACAGCAACTGATCTTCCTAGTTCTTTATCATAATAATTTGAATAGATTTCTCTAAGTTGTTGATCAACAGCTTCCACAGTTGGTAAACCGAATAATTTCGGCTCAACTCTTACATAATCTTCAACTTCAGCCAAGTAAAACATTTTATTTAAAAATTAGAGTAAAAATTGCTTTAAAAAGGTTTCTTAGTGGTTCTTATTTAAGGATATTAAATGATTTCAATTATTTTTTTGCTTCTTATAGTCACTTTTTTATTTTTTATTTTTTTTCTCATTTCTTTATCTAGAGTGGCTATAATTATTTCAGGATTTTCCCTTGCAAATTTGACTATTGAATTATCTACATTTTTACCTTGAAGAGATATTTTTTTGAATTCATTTTTTTCTAATAGTTTTAATGCAGCAGTTTTTTTTAGTTTTTCCAGTTCAGATATAACATTTTCAGGGATAATTACTTTGATTCCAGATAAGTAAAACTCTTCAAAAAAATCTATTTTTTGGGCTATACAAGTAAGTATGAAATTTGTATCTAAAAGCACTTTTCTTGTCATAGGAAAGGTTAGAAGATAATACTTATAATATTTTGTTATACTGTGTAGTAGTAACATAAACGAAATATTTAAATAGTTTAAATTGGATATACAATTATGGGATTTGGAGATTTTTTATTTGGATTAGGAGAAACTGCTGAAGGAGTTAAAGTCTTCTTCATGATAGTTGGGCTTTTGATAATTTTACCTCCAATATTCTTGTATAGGTTTGTAAAATTTTTAATGAGATAAAATGGAAGATAAAAAGATACGTAAAGCAATGGAAAGAAGGACTCAAATAGAAAAGATATTGGAAAATGATGAAAATGGATTGAGACTATTAAAAGGACTAACTTTTTCTGCTTGGGATTATGTGAATGCTACTGTTAATTTTAGAGCATATATCTCAAAACTTCGTGATTTTGACAGATGTATGGATGATTCAACAGAAACTATGGTAGCAATGGATTTAAACAAAAGAACAGCTCATGAAGCTCTTCTTTCTAGATTAAACTCATTCAATAGGTATCTTTTTAAAGAGTATCCAGATTCAGCTCCTCTTGGAGGAATTTATTCTTTAGAACCCCCTGAATCTATAAAAGATAGGCATTCTGTTTCAGAGTGGGCAGGTCATTATGTTTTTGGAATTGAAAATGGGAGTAAAATTAACTTTAAATAGGGATAATTAGTCAAATAAAAATGGAACTAACACAATTAATCAAAAATTTTGTATCAAAAAAAGAAAACGCTGATATACTTGTAAGTTTAACTAAATTAAGCACCGAATATTATTCTGATTTTATAAACAAAAAATACTCAAATAAGAGTGATGTTGATTATACTCATACTTTAGAGAAGATAAATCATTATCTAAAGAGCCATAAAGAGTTCAGAAATGTTGATCCAAGAGATTTTTCTATTGAGCTTATGAAATATTTATATGATCACAGATCTAAACCATTTAAATAAGAAGTAAATCTTAAACTTTAAATAATCTTGTTTCTATTATTTTTTGTTTTAAAAGGAGAGTTATATGCAAGAAGCTGATAATGTTTTAAGAATATTGAAAGAGACAAGGAGTGCTCTGGAAAAGAATGATACATTTAATCTTAGGAGTTTAAGTAATCAAACAATAAACACTGCTTCTTTAACTCAAGACCCAGATAATATAGCTGTTGCAGTAATTGTTTATTCTTTAAGTAAGATTATGGAGAGATTAGATTACAGACAACTTCCTGGTTGGAAGAAGTTTTACAAAAATACTTTATTATATTTAGATAAATCAATACAAGATATTGAGAATAAAGATTATGCTAAATTTCGTGAAGATTTTAGAAGTATAAGAGGTTCTGTTGAAAATCTTTCAGGTAAATTAAAAAAATATGTTAAAGAGGTTCTTAGAAATGCAGAAATTAACAAAGCTTCTAGAATTTATGAGCATGGTATTTCAATGGAACAGACAGCACGTCTTTTAGGTATAAGTCAATATGAACTTGCAGAACATGCAGGTAAGACAGGTATTCCTGATGTTCCTGAAAACCGTACTAGAGATACTAAATCACGAATTAAACTTGCAATGGAGATGTTTGAATAATGGAAGAATCTATTTTATTTTCTTTAATTGGGTGGATTGGAGTTTTACTTATTGTAATAGCTTATATTTTGTTTTTTACAAAGAAACTTAAGATAAATTATGTTTTGTATCATCTCTTGAATTTTTTTGGTTCTTTAGGATTAATTATAAGCACATTTTTAACTGAATGCTGGCCTGCTCTTACTTTATTTTTGATTTTTGCAGGTATTTCTATTGCTTATATTGTTAAGATACTTAAAACTAAACCTGATTATAAAGATTTGAGAAATTAAAATGAAACAACTAAAAAAAGCAATAATTTTTGATGCAGGTGCATTGATAACAATTTCAATGAATGGGTTAGATAAAGAAATAAGAGGACTTAAAAGTATCTTTGATGGAGCTTTTTTGATTACTCAGCAAGTTAAAAAAGAAGTTATTGATAAGCCTTTAACTATAAAAAGCTTTGAACTTGAAGCATTAAGAACAAAAAAACTTTTAGATGACAAGGTAATAGAACTTGCAGAAACTTATGGTTTTGACAATAAAAGTATAGAAAATAAATCAGATGAAATAATGAATATTGCTAATTCTCTCTTTATGAGTCCAAAAGAACCTGTAAAATTACTTCACCTTGGAGAAGCGTCTTGTTTTGCTCTTAGTGATTTATTGAATAAGAAAAATATTAAGAATGTTATTGTTATTGATGAAAGAACTGCTAGGATGTTAATTGAGAAACCAGAAAATCTAAGAGAACTTCTTATAAGGAAGTTGCATACAAATATCTCTCTTGTTAAGCAGAATTTTGCATATTTCAAAAACTTTCAGGTTATACGTTCTGCAGAATTAATTTATGTTGCTTGGAAAAAAGATTTAGTTGAATTGAAAGATGGAATATTTTTATTAGATGCACTTCTTTATGCTGTAAAATCCAAGGGGTGTGCTATATCCTCAGATGAGATTGAGGAGATTAAGAAGATGAAAAACTTTTAGTTATAAAATTATCCCAAATTATTATCCCAAATCCGTTTTCAATTTCTGTTGAAATCACTATATAATCATTTTTATCATAAAATTTTTCTGCTATTTCTGCTATTTCTTTACTTGTTCTTTTTCTATAATATTGCCCAGGGGGAGAGTAAATAAAGTTTATAGAACCTGTATCTGGATTGTGTTTATCAGGATTTATTTCATATTTTACATCACTGAAAGAATTTGCTAATTTCTCAAGTTTGGTTGTTTCTAATAGTCCAATTTTTTCTAATATTTCTTTCGCTTTATCATTTGATACATTTTGCATAATATTTTATATGGAGATAATTTATAAGAATTATTGCATTAGAAAAGATAGGGGTGTATAGTATTTTCCTTTAGAAAGATTAAAAAATGAACTATTTCTATCATGTTTAGGGGTGCGTAGGCTAGTGGTAAACTGGACGGCTCCAGACCGTCATTTGCAGGTTCGATTCCTGCCGCGCCCATTTTATTTTATAATAATCTTTAAATAGCTTCAATCGAATTTATGTATATGATAGAAGAAAAAGTTAAACTAAGTAATGAAGTTTTATTAAATGAAAATTTAAATCCTGAA